>OKTE01000260.1_pt1 | contig 31674 bp, 34 predicted proteins | sample 1606151 | NCBI WGS metagenome assembly OKTE01 (sample SAMEA3879527, study PRJEB24766) | human gut metagenome | biome: human-associated habitat; feature: feces | place: USA | collected 1985/1987 | reverse complement strand
TATTTCCACCCCGTAAGCCCGTACCGGGACGCCCTTTACGATCCGTTTTCCGGTAGAAACCGTAACTCATCCGGAGAATATCAAATTCCGAATCATTGATCCTTAATTTTGCACAAGTGATTGTCATTACTCAAGTGTTTATTGATTTACAGTAATCCGCCGAGAACTTGTCAGGGTAGTAATTTTGCATCAATGTAATAGTAATTCTGTCCGCCGGTGTTCACCTTTTCTGCTGCCGATTTCTGATCCAGTTCTTCTTTTCTTTCTTTAAAATAACGTATCAGCCGATCCAGTTGCTTATCCGTCAAGCGCTTCCGTTTCTTTATCCCTTTCACGGTAATCTGCCCCAGTACGGGACTGTTGGCAGGAACCCCGAAAATCTGCCGGTGGGCTTCGGCAAGGGGCAAACGTTTCAGCTGACGGTCGCTTTTCTGGCAAATCCGGCAATTTTTGAGTTCCGACAGGTAAAAACGCCGTAAATGTTTCCGGATTTTCCGGGTTGAGACATATACGGTGTCGGGGGATGTAATAACCGTAGAATCCACCGCTACTGTATCTTTTTCATCAATCGGGTATTCTGTCTCTTCCAGGTAACGGCAAAGGTTTTTTACTTTACCTTTCCGGGAGCTTGCGGCATCTCTGACATCGGGTTCCATACTGCATAGCGATTCGAGTTGTTGTTTCAGGGAAGTAAGTTCATCGTCTGAAAGCATCAGGCGATAACACATCAGGGTGTCGGGGATACTGATCCGGGGCACCTCGCTGTACCACATGGGATTCGCACTGCCGAAAACGGCTTTGAATACACTATCGGGCTTTATGCCTTGCGGAAAATTCCCGTAAGCGGCAAAGCGGTCGTCAAACCGGTCCTTTGTATCACCCACCGTAACAAAAGCCCGGTCGATACTTTCCGACAGAAGCCGGTTATCCGCACGGATTTGCCGGAGCAGGGTATCCACTGCTCCGGCAAGCAACTCCGGAGGAAGAAACATGCCCTTCTCCGGGAATAGGAAACCGCCTTGAGTCATACTCCCACGCGGATAATCGAGCATAAAAAAGTTACTACCCGCCTCACACAATCTGTTTTCCTGCCGTAATTGATCTGCATACAGGATCATCCGGCGTTTATCCACCGTCTGAAATTCCGCATATCCGTCAATCATATCGCCTAGCTGCAGCACAAAATCATTATACCGGTCATCATCCGAAGCATAGAGCTGCCACCCCAACAGACGACAGTTTTTCTTTTTCAGTTGAGAAAGAACAGCAGAAGAAGCTCGTTCTGCCGGATCGCCGGTTTCACCGATGGTCACAATCAGAGTCGTAGCCGATTGTCGTTCGTCTACCAATCTCAAAACCATTTTCATAGCACTCCATGCCGGGAAATTGCTCGTGTATTTTTCAGTTCCGATTGGAGGTATCTCGGTCAAAGCATCGGTAAATCGACCGTAATCGGACGTCAGCGGAACAGTAACCATCTTCCCTCCGGCAGCCACAACCGCACCGAAACGATAACGGAAAAAATCGTCCGGAGATGAGAACAACGGACGCAGATTCTGAATCACATTCATCAGCATCGGATATTGCCTGGCCAGACTCGCAGCATGTTCCATTGCAAATAGCACATTGATCTGTTGTAAATTCCGTTTTATCTCTTTACCACGATAGTAAGATACGGCTTCACCGTCTACATTATATACCCGGTTTCCGCTCTTATCAATCACCGGCAAAAGAACTCCGCTGACAAACATACACACCGAATCGGCCGAACAAGGACGGATTACCGGTGAATACTTCAATGCCGGAGGCTGCTTCTCCCCACCTGCAAGTGATGTCACAGCAAACACATGACGCCCGATGTCGCGGAGCATCTCCCGCGGCAACCAGCCCACTATCTGCTCCCCGATTTTTTCCGGATCAAATTCAGCAGTCCGGCACACCAACACCCCGCGTCCGTCTGCAGAAGTTTTGACGGCATAAAGAATATCATACAAAGCAACCGCACCGCTCACTTTGTCCAGTTCAGGTCCTTCATATATATTCAGCGAATCGGCCGTTACAAAATACCGCTCCGGACTCATTACGGCCGCCGTATCGGTAATTACCGCAAGCAGCTTCTCTTTCTGCCCCGAGCGAATATCCGTTACAGACGTCGGAGAAAGAATCAAGCGGGAACGGTGTATCCAGCCGGCATATTCCGCCTTCTTACGTTCGGCAAAACGGTTGTTCTTGATATTTTCCGGCTTAAACCGGATCAATTGCAGATAGTCGCCTTTACTACCAATGACCAGAAAAGGATCGAGAAAAGCAGCATCAACCGATTTTATCCTGCCACCCGGATTCACATAAGCAGCATTTCCTGCCCGATCGGAATATACTACCCAAGGCTTTTTGTGCGCTTCGCTTTTCGGTGCCCGGATTCCTTCTATGGGGTAATTCGCCGAATATTCACGCGGAAGCTTGTGCAACCGGGTCAATCGATTAACCGGAGCACAACCCGATACGAAAACGGCAACACACCACACAATCATAAATCTTTTCATACCTACCTCCTTTTTTCTGTCTGCATAACCGCAATTTGCCTGATAATCCCATCCTGTCCTTCCCCGGCCTCCACGACAACCGTCTCGATAACCACCGACTTACGTCCGATATGACGCAATCCCTGACAATACGAATAAAAATCGTTATACTTATTGTTGTTGATAGTAACCGGAGTAGCCGGGTTGCCGTTGAAATATTTATTTACGACATAATTATAGTTCGTATTGAACGGTTTACCTTCCACGATATTCTGCAATTTTTCGCGAATATCCAGACCGATAAGTACCATAACATCCGTAGAGTCATTTTCCGAATAACGGGGAAGAATATTAATATTATGTCTCACCGGATAACGGGTATTTTCCGTATTCAGCAACACTTCATACAAACCGGCTTCCGAATAAGCATAAATAGTTGTTTTCTCACGTGAATCCACCATCCCGCTTTCGCCGAACTCCCAGCGCCACTGTTCGTCGTTCCCTTCTCCCCGGAAAACGATATTCTCTCCCTGTATGGCTTCCGCAGGTGCTGTGATACGTACCAGATGATCGGTCAGATCGTCCGTCTTTCTTTTCACGGTTACCTCAAAAAAACGTTCTGTATTTCCATCCACTGTAAGTCGTACTTTGTATATTCCTTCCTGTCTGAAAATATGTTTCCCTTCATGTCCGAAAGAGGCAGTCCCGTCACCGAATTCCCAGTGCCAGCTTTCTGCCCCCGACGTGGAATCGGCATAAAACACCTCCTGACCCGCAAGCGGGTCCACAGGCCAAACCGAAGCCCGGATATCCCGCTCTGACGAGCAACCGCGCAATAAAAGCAAAAAGACTATAACCAGCAATGCCACAAAAAGAAATATATAAACCATCCTGGTATTCATAAATTTACCCATTACTATTTTCCTCCCCTGGTTTTAAGTTCGTTTTCTTTCTTCTGAAGTCCCAGTTCACATTCCTCGAGATTCCGCTTAAACTTTGCGATATTATCCCGTCTGCTCCACAATTCTTTTTTGTCGGCAAACCACATTTCGTATACAGCAGCCAGGTGCCAAAACACTTTGTTCCGTTTATCCCACCTGTTTCCCTCCCACTGTTTAGCCAGATCGTTGATCAGAATTTTTATATCATTTTCCTCGTAAGATGCATTGATACCCGGCTCAAAGCGGTTAATACGCGAAAACAGGGAGTCGGCTGCCACAATCTGTGCAGACTGTAAAATCCGGAATTCCTTTTGACGTTCCATCTTTCGGATTACTAACATTTTGTCTGTAAATATCTTATCGGTCCCGCTCGCCCGAAACACAAAATAACCGCACGTCACCGTAATACCCGCAAACAGGAGCAGCACATAAATAAAACCGATGTACCGTTCCCGTTCGCTTACCGGCTTATGTTCTTTGTTTCTTTTATCAGTATTCATGTTCATTTTATCTGCTTCTTATTTTTCTATTCTTATATTCCCGAGAGTCAGCCTCCGGGCTGCCTGCTTGTTATCCTGAATACAACGCATCAAATCGTTCTTCACCAGATTTTCTTCAATAGCCGTCTTACGGATCTGTTCTTTGGTTTCAAGAAACACGTTGATCTGATCCGACATGGCTTTGTAAAGCAGTACATCCCTGGTATCTAGCGTTTTCAACTCATCGATCAGATTCATTTTCCGTGTACTGACCACCTTCTGGAGCATCACCTGATTGAGACGCTCGTTACTACCCATCAAAATCAGGTAGTTATACAGAGAATCGGCTTTTTCCACCAAAGCAACCTGCCGGGCATATACCCGGTCATACTCATAGGTTTTCGATTCCATTTGCCTGTATTCTTCGGCATTGGTGCGGATAAACCCGGCCAGGGTTGTAATGCTCAAAGCCGTACTTACAATAAGGCCCACGGCAAATCTGGTATATCCCTTTGCAATTTGTTCACTGTTTTTTGCTTTCATAGACTTATAAATATGTGTTTATACCCAGGTAACACGGATAGATATTATCTGCCGATTTCAGAAAGGCTTTCCGCTCCGCAGGTACCACTCCGACCGTCACGCTGAATTCCTTGTCAGCCCCGAAAAAAATATCTGCCAGCCCGGTCAGCATCCTGCGCGAAAGATTACCGGGCAGGAAACGTTCCACCTCGCCAGCCGGAATATCGCCGACGTGTACTGACAGATCCGTTTCGGCATCGCAAAATACCCCTGTATTTACGCTGCTCGTACCCAGTCTCATACAACCGATCCGGCTGGACCTTTCAGCACCGATATGCTTTTTCCCCTTCTTCGGCACAACTTTTACAGGTGCATCGAGGATCAGCGAAAGAGCCTTTCCAATCTCTTCCAAACTATTACGAATCAGATGGATATGCGGAATAAAACGCACCAGAAGCAATGCGTTGCGAATGGGCATACGACCGATCACAGACCAGTAAGCCGAAAAAATATCTACATAATTGCGGTACTTATTTTTCTTATCGTACCTGAGCTCCAGCAACTGCGATTCAATGCCCCCACGATCCACCTCATTTTCGAAAAGGCGGAATAAACGGCGGATAAAAAATTCTTCCTCCCGGTGTTGTTTTATTTCTTTCAGTATGTTTGCCTTATCCCTCACCTTACCGGCATAAGCCGGACTATGAAACAGGTCTTCCGGAAGCAGGTCGTAGATACCGGGCCGCCGGGTAGTGATCTCAATATAGGGCGACTCCGCAATATCGAACAGGCTCCGGTATGCCACAGTCGCAATCAGCTTGGAAACATGACCTCCACAATTACCCTCCCGTACCATCACGATCTGCCCGATATCGAATCCGGCTTCCGTCAGCAAAGCAGCAAACAGTTCCGCCCGGAAATCGGTATCAATCGTATTGGGAGGCAGTTTTCTTTCTATGTCTTTTGGCGACAAATAGTCCATACTAATCAATTATGCTCCATGATTTATTCTGTCCGGGCACACTTCCGGAAGTGCGCTCCGAAACCACGATATTTTCCTTATGCTGACCGATATATTCTAATGTACTCAAACGCTCCCACAATTCGGTAACGGTGTACATAAACGAATTTGCCCGGATCATCGACGACCGGATATCGGTATGGTCGTATGCCATTTCGAGTGTCGCAGTAAGCAATTCCTCAAACGATCCGGGAGTCACGTCGCTCCACTCGTAGAAATACTTTAAAACCTCTTCCTTCTGGGGACCGGATACAAAACTCAGGCTCGCATACATAACATGTGCAAGCCCGGAGATACACTCCAAAACATCGACCGGAGCATACCAAAGCCCTTTGTTGTTATATCCGAACTGGATCGGAGCAATATAACGCAGCATCTCCCGGCACAAAAGCATGATATCGGCAGCCAGCCCGCTGCTGTTCCCCCGGTTGTGTATTTTAGCAACGATAAGCTTGCTGTAGTTTTCAAGCGAACGGAACATATTACCGAAAACAGTGTAATAGTCACGGAGCTCCGGATGACTATTCATTGTCGTACAGGGAGGGATAAAATCGGCATCGACCATAAAACGCTCGGCATCCTTACGGATACGGCCAATGGTCAGGTAATGCGAACCCAGTTCCTGGGTGTTGATCTCCCCTTTTGGCATTACAAAAAGCCGGTAGGAAGGTTCACTATCGGGATGCCGCGGCGGAGTTTCAGCGGGATCGAGCTCTCCCGATGCGGTACGGTTGAAAGGATCGGCAGCCAGAATGATATCCCATTGCCGGATATTTTTCCCGGCATCCGACTCCACGGCATAATTCTTCACCAGCCCGTTTCCCGTTTCCGCTGCATCATAATGGATGCGGATCCCCGATGAAGTCACGGCATTACAGTATTGCAGACACACTTCGATATGCCCTGTCACGCGTTGGCTGATCCGGATACCATTCTCAATATTCCGTCCCGGTTGCATGGGCAGCAACCCGTAGTTAAAATCCGTGGTTCTCACCTCAATACTGTCGCGTATACTGTCAATAAAATAATCGTCCTGTTTGTTGAATACGGCGGCTGAAAGCGCCATCCCATCCGACCAGTTTATCAGATTCCTTTTCGTCATAATTGTCTCTTATATATTTAAAAAATCATTACTTTCATCCTACATGCTGACTCTGCCAACCTCTTACAATTGTTCTTTCACCCGCTTGGCCACGACGACATGGTTACTGAGAATACGGTTATTTTTCACCGTTTCATTAAAGTCAATATAACGCCGCGGCGACACGAGCGAAGGCTTTATATAGAATATCCATCCGCCCCCATCTTCCAGGGCATAGCTATCGATCGGCGACAGAGGCGACTTAAGGTTATAATCGTCAATCATACGGCGAAACCAGGAACCGAACTCCATCCCGTCGGGCGCCTTCACACTCAGACGCGAAGGAACGGGATCACTTTCCTGTTTGTAAACCTCAATCTGTAACACCTGCAGACTATCCGGGGAGAAATAAGCTTCCGAATATCCGGAATCCCCATAACGCCACACCTCATACACAGGTATGGGAATAGAAATAAATACCCGGTAAGTTTGCATAAACACCGAAACAATCAAAAACGACAACATACAGGTAGAAGCCCAAAAGCCGTATTTGAGTTCGTTGCAAAGATTAAAGACAAGAATAAAAAACAACATAGCCACGATCTGTATAAAACAGGTAAGAATAATCTCATGGCGGTATTTGTATTTATTCCTGAATACCCACGGCACAAGGCGGGTGTTATACCAACCGGCTATCAGATACACCATACCGAGTATGACATACCCATACGGCATAAAACCGTACCCCAGAAAACCCGACAGGGCCGGGACAGTAAGAACCAGTACGGCTCCGATGGTATAGCCCACCAAGCGTTTGTTGCCGAGCAACACATTCTTTTTCGCTATAAAAATTCCCAATCCCACCAGCAATAGTCCCAATATCGGATAAAGCAGGTAGGTCATAGTCAAACCTTGTAAAAATGGATTCATATTCTGTTATTTAGTTGTTTTATATTCCGCACACAATCTGTATAATCCGTTCGATATAATTACCTGTTCGTACAAATTCTGCTTCCATAACATCAGGCTTTTTACGATCACCACCTAAAAAACCTTTCCCTATTGGCTTTTACCTTCTTTATCAACAACTCCACCTGTTTGCGATACTCCTCTCGGCGTTCGGGACTTTCGGCACCTTCCCACTCGGCGATATCTATCTGAGACGGATACAGGGGAGGAGGAAAACCCGCCGCCTTGCGGCGGTCGTAATCGCGCTCACGGTAAGGATCGAAGGCTGTCCCCAACGGCAAGGGACGGTTACGGTCCATATACCACACATAAAACGAAAGAAAACGTTCCGGATACTGAAAGTTGATAAACACACGCGTCACACCGTTCGGATGGAGAATGGCAAGGCCCTTGCGCTCGAATACGTACATCCCCGCCCTCGCGTATATAAAATTCACCTGCGAAAAAGCCTGCTTATGCCTCCATAAACCCAAAAATCCCGGATATCTGACAGTTCCCGCTTTCCGGTCAAAAACAAAACGCTTGCGACGGGGAAAGCCCATAGCAAAAAGAATTAAAATAAGTCCTTGCACTGCAATTTTAGAAAATCGACCTCCGTCTTGCGCTTTAAGCATTTCTATCTTCAAGTATTTGCGGTAACCTTTTTCCCCAAGTTCACGATACCGGGCTATGATTTCAGCTTCCTTTGCATTGGGCTCCCTATCTACACGCCTAAGATGCGTTCCGGTTGAATCCTTATAACTCTTAAGTGAAAAAAATACCTCTGTATTGACGATTTCTTTGTCGGCTGCAAACTGCTCATCGGCACGCTTGTTCAAATCCAAAGTTGCAGGTATGTAGAAACAAAGTATAAATACTACCAAAAGCAACTCTATCCACCCGATATAGGTCTGGCTGATCACCATCCGTTCGTCGTCCATACGTTTAAGCGTACTACCCAGCATATAGGGCGACAAAAAATCCAACCTCACAGGCACAGGAGCCGTATATATCTTCTTCTCTGCTATATCCTTGCGTTTTTCTGCTTTCATATTACCAGATTATCAGTTCGTGTTTGTCCGTCAGAGCCTTAAACTCTTCAAACGGTTTTGTTTTTAAAACTTTTTTATCGTCATACATATATGCATTCACTCCACTCTTCCGGCTATCGAACAAGGGGAGGCTCCTCACATACCATTCCTGATCATAGGGCATATAATTTTCCGCTTCATTCGTATCGGTATAAATCCGGTAAGTCAGTATATAGCAGGAACGGCTCCTGTCGATAAGATCGTACCAGCGGTTATCAGGGCTCCATCCTTTGCCTGTCACCAGCTCGCAGGCTTTTTTATGGATTTCGGGATAGGAAGCGTTGAACCGATACGGTCCGCCGGAGGCATCTTTCCTGAAGAGAGGCTCGCCCTGCGGGCTAACCTCTATCAGGACACCCTTACCGGATTTATAAGCCAGATACAAATAAAGCACACTCTCTACTTCCGCCGGAGCCGGACGGGGTATGATAAACGAGCACGAAAAATGCAGCTTGTCCAGCAACACATCCAGTTGGAAATCCTTCCCTATCAAACCGTCGGTCACGTTCCGTTTTATAAGGAAACAGGTAAACCGGCAACTCTCCTCTTTGCTCAGGAAAAACTCCCGCAACCAGCCATCCATCGCGCTGAATTTACTCATATCAATTTCCGCTCCGGATATTTTCAACTTCTTATTTAAGCTGTCTCTGTGTCCATACAGGATTCCCATAACCTCATCCGGCCGTTTGCCTTGCAGTTTTTTGGTAAGCCCGGCCGCCTGGTCCGGCGGTGCATACGCCCACCTGAGGCCGGGATTTACATAGGTCGGAGCCGGCGAAGGCTCTTTCCCGAAAACGGAGTTCCTGAGGAACAGCTCGAAATCGTCGTCGGAAACCAGACCGGCGATCAACCCGGCAAAAAAGCCCACCGCCAGACACGCCCACGCCACCGGCCCACCCCAGGCAGCTGCAAATCCGATCGATGCGATAGCCCCCGTCAGCACTCCAGCCCCTGCCCCGGCTGCCAGGGCATAAAACAGGGCAGCATTGAAATCCCGGTTGTTAAACCGCTCGTAAGCATTTATTCCGTCCACGACGGCACTGGCAATACCGCCCACCCATGCCATACGGGTGGAAAGGCGGATGCTGACATCCTTAAAGAGCAGCCGCGTGAGTTGCAGGTCGAGGGTCCGCATGCTTTGCGTGGACAACGAAAGCATTGAAGATGCCAATGCCACTGCTGTACTGCTAACATTCACAATATTTTTATAAGAATTGTCTTTTGTCACTTCGCCGATGGCAAAGCCCAGGTTCATGATATCCATCACCACCAGGAATTGTCCCAGGGCACCGACAGCCTTGTTATTTACAGCGCTTAGCTTTTTCCTTCCTTTAAAAAACTCAAACACACGGACTTTTGTATCTTTTAACTCCGTATCGACCCGACTGATCCGGGCGGAATAATCTTTGGAGAGTGCTTTTATCCGGGCCTTAAAGTTCCCGGAAAGTTCCGCCCTTCGCCCTTTCCTGATTTTACGTGTCTTTCCCCCGACCTTTTTAAGGGCCGCTTCAACCTTTACATTCAATTTCTCTACGGTCGTGTCCCGCAGAGAGACCAGGTTCTCGCGGTCCATTTTCAGCTGGTTGATCTTGTCAAACAATTTCTCATTTCTCAGCTTTGCACCCACAAACGGGCCGTACAGCGCCAAAGTGGTGCTGAGATTAGAAAGCAGCTTCTCCACCAGATTGACGGCGGTGCCGGCGATCGAGTCCGAATCATAGTCTTTATGCTGCAACCTGTAAGATACAGCCTGGAACGCATCGCTTTGCTTTTTATACTCCCAACCGGGCGATAATAATGCCGCCATTCCCCTGTCGTCCGTCCCGCCGAAGAAATTGTCGGCAACAAACTTCCGCCATCGGTCCTCTTTGTTGTATTCTTTGTTGTACAGGTCGAGGTGACGGTCGTGGTAATGCGGCAAATCAGCCAGCGGACCGTAATGCGTGCCGACCACCCTCTGCTCTCCCATCAACCGCAAACTATCGCTGTTCTCACTGTAATCGAACAATACATTCTGGTAATAGTTTGACGACACAATACCGCCCAGTACCTCCCTTACCTCATGAATCACTTTCCGCTGTTCAGCCCGCTTCCGGACGCCCAGCATGGCTGTAATCCTGTCCAGATCCAGTTTCCTGCGGTATTTTGCCAAATCCTGCTTCGAGCCGTCCCCCACATCATTGAACAGGGACAGGTACAGCGTCAGACCGGTCGAAAAGGCTGCCTCATATTCGTTTTGTCGCCCGGCGTCCAGGGAATCCGGAAACTGCCCTTTGGAATCCCTTCTCATATACCTGGGATTCCCTCCGGTCAGGGCACATGCAGCCAATGCCTCCAGGTATTCATACTCTTGCTGAAGGCAGATTACAGCATCGTCCGCCGCTCCCAGTGGATCATGGAGCATAAAAAAGAATTCCGGGAACTCTTCCTCCTTGTTTTCCTTTGCCAGTCGCCCGGTCTTTATTTTCAACTGTTCAAACCTGCTCCGATCCTCTTTCCCGGCAAAAACGCAACACTTTGACAAATCGAAAACATCATCCTGTTTTTCTCCGTTTTTCCATTTGTCCACGTCGACCCGCTGCATCCGTCCCTCCCGCAGCGCTGCGGTGGTTAGTACCTTACCGGCATAACCCGCTGACCACTGTACTTCCGAATACGCAACCCATACCACCCTGTTTTTCCCCACAGGAAGGCCCGTATACTCCTCCAGTCGCCCGGTAGCGGGATTCCGTTTCGGTTCCCGCACCTCCCGGCTGTAATCCTTCTCATCCCATACGATTTTTTGCAGTTTCAGGGCATCTGTAATTTTATACTCCGCCCATACATTCTCCGTCTCATAATACACATAGAGATAACCGTTGCGTAAAGGAAAAGCGGCATACGCATATCCGGCAGGCAAAGCCGGTACATTGTCCGGTTGCAGATATTTACCGTCCGTCCGGTTAAAGGGTAATTCCGGCGGCAAGGAATATGACGATGCTACCGGTGAATAACACTGAAGATCAGCCTCCATGCTTTTCCTGACTATCCCATAGCGCATAAACAGGATAGAAGTGCTGTTGCTCACCGTCAAAAAAGCCTTCTGGTTTTCACTGTCTTCCTTGACTTGTACATAATATCTGGTTATATCGGGAAACATAGCATTAAGATTTTGAATGATCGGTTGTATTATCTTCAGAAACTTCCGGAACATCCCACCCGGCTTCCAGGTGATTGTCCTGTACGATTGCCGACAGTTCTTTCATGGCCTGCTCCTTTTCGTCAAATATCTGGAATGTCAGGCTCTCTCCATCTGCATATCCCCAGGTATCTGCAACTACAGTCACCTTTTTCTTTACCTTGCTATCCGAGATTCTTACATCCTCATACCTCCAATGAATATTAAAAATCCTTTTTTCCCGGTCGTCTTCACTCGTGATGGCTTCTTTCACCTCTTCTATTTTCTTTTCTGCGTTTTTCGCCAATTTAGAGGCGAACATCTTGCTGCGCAAAGAAATCTTCGGAAAAGGAACCCGCTCCAACGGTATAACCGCAGACTTCATGGGGCTGCTGCTCACTGTAACACCTGTCACCCCTGAAGTAACCATCCCTCCGTGGGCAGTCATACAAGTTTCCGTAACAATAGGTACCCCGTCAGCCAGTACACCAGGACAACCTGTAACAATGACATCCGGAGGACCTGTACATACACACATATCCCCCATGACCGAAACCGGCATCCCATCGATTAATATTCCTGGATTTCCCGGCCCTGAAACAGGCCCCCCTACATGCGGCGTCAAGCCCGTTACCATTGGGCAGACATGCATACTGCCAACGGTTGCTATTTTTTTTCCTGCCATAATTCTAACAATTAAATTACATCACACTTATGAGAAGCACCCTGAATAACAGTCTGGCTTCCTTCAACAAGGGTCTGTTGTCCCGACACCGTGGCAGAAGTCTTCCCAAATAGCGTACTATCCTGTCCTTGCGCCATAAACTCTTTGGAAGCCACTACCGAAACCTTACCCGAAGAATCGAGCAACATGTCCTGTTCCGAATGCAACGACATATCCCCTTCCGACGTAAATACGCTTTTTTCTTTCGATGCAGTTTCGATATTCCGTTCTGCCGCCAGTTTGATATCTTCGGTAGCTGCCAGTTCTATATTTTTCGCTGTCAGCATGATGGTCTCCGGGGCGGTGATCTCGATATGCTTGTCCTTGGTATTCAGGCGTACCGTATTCCCGTTGATGTCCCGGACGGTAATACCCCATTCGCCTTCCTCGTCATCGTTGAATTCCAGGGTATGACCGCTGCGGGTGGTGATGCTTTTAAGGGTGTTTTCACCTGTAACTCCCCCTGAATTCTCTTTGTAAAAGACGCTTCCCATCACGAAGGGACGGTCGGGATTTCCCTGTTCATAGCCCACCATAACAAGATCGCCCACTTCGGGAATAAATACAAAACCCCGGTTTTTCTCCACCTTATCGCTTTTCCCGGCATCAGGACTTTGTACACGCATCCAGTAGCTCTCGCCCTTACTCATCTCCTGCCACATAAACTGTACTTTTACCCGTCCCAGATTCTGGGGATCCTGCTGGTCGGTAACCCTTGCCATTTCGGGATAGGCCACGGGCATCACAGCATCGCCCCAGGGCATCGCAGGCGTCGAGCCGGGCACTCCGCCAAACGTATTGCTGTACTCTCCGTCTTCATCCACAATATGGGTAATCTCCGTTACACGGTAGCGTCCCAAATCGGTCAGGGTAACTCCAGGTAAAGTTTTGGGTACGCGGGCGACGACCAGTTCTCCCAGCCGGATCGCGCAATTGCGGCTCCTGGCCTTGATTTGCGACAGTTGCGAGTAGTTGCGGTGAAACTCGGTATCTCCGTAATTCTCAATATCTTTGCCGGAATGGACAGGCCGTACGGAAGGCAGGGTAGCTTCCGTGGGATAAAAAGGCTTGCTACATTTTTCGGCAGCCTTTGAACAGAGCGTGGCTCCTTCAGGCGTACCACCGTAATCGTAATGGAATTCATTTTCTACCGGGTCGAAGTCGTACACGCTGTTGTTCAGGTCCCGGATAGAAGCATTCAGAGTCACTTCGGTCAGATCAATGTCGTAAGCCACGCGGCTTTCAACCGTCACCTCCGGATTGCCCACCAACAGCTTCTGCCCATCGTAGTAAAACCATTCGCCGTAAGAACGGAGTAAACGGGACAGAAAACCGTAACTCGTTTCCTTATAACGGGCCACATAAGGGATAATATCGCCGTATTTGGGATTATTCGACAGGCTTACCTCCACTCCGCTCTTATCCGTCACATCACTGACGATGGTATTCAGACTCTGCTCCACATAACAATCCATTGCCGGATCGCGATCGAGCAACAGCGTAGGACTCCCTCCCTCAAGGACGACATATCCCTGATTACCGTCGAAACCTCCGGCGTCGATGTCCGTTATCAAACCGTAAAACTCTGTTTTCTCCCCGCTTTCGGTATGGGTCATCACAATAGAAACCTTTTCCCCCAATTGCTTGAATATCACATCGGGTCCCTCGGCCCATACACTTGGTTTATCGGGCCTGTAATTCACCTTGATCCGGAAACGGTGGTGCTCACAAACCGATTGGCGAAGTTCCAGCGTCACAAAATCACAAACCTCTCCCGCCACTTTTATTTCCACACTTACTGCGTCTAAATTCGTCGATGCCATAATAGATATGTTTTTTAAGTTAACTACTCCATCCAAATCGGTGGATAAATTTAAATATCGTCATGTTCATTATCTGAACAGGTTACAGAAAAAGCAAAAAATCCATGGACTTAAAAGTCTATCTCAATTTTGATTATCTGTCTTGAATAAAAGTTATTAAAACCGTTTCATTCCTCATTTCAGTCTACCCAATCGTTTCATTCTCCGATCAGTATCCTGTAATTGTAGGTTTCCGGAGAAAACTTTTTCAACTCGTTATACAGGTCGGTAGCCAACTCTTCCCTGTCAAGGGTTTTCATATTCTCCGAGGGACCAATATGCACCTCCAGCGTCCTGACAAAGCCTTCATTCGTTCCGGCCCCGACTGCATAACCCAGTTTTACCACTACTGAATTTATATAATCCCCGAATTTTGCCATACAGAAATTCCGGATATCCTCCTTCGAGTATATGCTGCCATGCGACAGTAACATAAAGCGGTACATATCCATCCGGCGTTTTACCGAAGGAGAAGGCGCCCCTCCCCGCGAAGGAGTGACAAACAACACGGACGACTTGCTGACATCCGGATTCGTACAATTTCCCAGCGATTCCCCCGCATGTATGCCGTTGGCAAATTCCCCGTTGGTAAGGACATAATCCACCGTCAGCACCGTATCATCCTCCTGCTGCCTGTCGACTATTACATACGACATCGCCTCCGATTCCTGCACGGATGTCCCGCTCCTTTGTTCAAGGCGGGCTACCTGTTCCTGTATCTGCTCGACATCCTCTTTAACTCCATCTTTATCGCCTGAAAAAAAAGCGATGCTTTCGTCGTACAGTAAATCCGTCAGGCGCGACAAATAATCCCGGGCATCCATCACATTGAAACGCTCACAACCTCCCCGCCGGACGGAATAACTGCCCCGGTCTCCGCCGGCAGCAATTTCGTGAAGACAGTTCCCGTGGTTATCCTCCACCGAATCCACGGACAGGAAATATTCCAGATCACTCTTTTTCAGTGGAACGACAGCCGAAACCGAATCGATTTTCCGGTTCACCCGGGCCGGATATCTGTTCACAACAACAAAAGCATTCAGGTGGAATACAATCTGCGATAACACCTCTTCCGAGAAAAAAGGCGGAAACTCCATGTTTATCCACACAGTACCGGCATCACATCCCGACACAAAATCTTCCGGCAATAAGGAGGCAATCTCTTCCGGCACCCGGGTTCGCGGCAAATCTTTCACTGCCATTCCGGAAACGCCAAGCGAAATAAAGTGAGAATCGTATTTGCCGGCAATCTCTTCGGTAAGCATACGACCCGTATCATACTTTTCCAGAAGCGATGCGGACGGAGCATAGTTCATGCCGCTTTTTACCTCTATCGTTTTCCCGGCAAGGGTACAACGGCAATGAGAAAGCAGTTGCAGATAACTGCTTTTGTCCGATACAAAAGGCAGATCCACATAAAACCGCAGATGTCCGGCTTCCATTACGTGGCTTCCGAATTTCACCCCAAGCCACACCTTCCGGTTCATCACAGGATCTCTATCCGTAAGCCGGGCAATCGCCTCACGTTCCCCATAGGGCGTGATCCGGCAAAATTCACCGCCAGACACCAGATATTTCAACCCGGCATCGACAATTACCGTCTCGCAAAGCGGAGCAAAAAAGAGGCTTTTCAACTTATATTTTTTTACGATTTCAGCACTTTTATAAGTAAATGTATCCGTCGGCAGCAAAGTAGCTGTCGGCGTATACGGACGGGCTATAGCTACGGCATGTGCCGGACGGGCAATCAGGCTCGTATGAGGCGTAAGGGCCGAAGCCACCTTTTCGAGCAGACGGCTTTCAATGGTGCGGGTATCGGCCGACAGCCGGAACAATTCGGCCGACAATGCTTCGATAAGCAACCTGAGAGCCGGATCGGCATTCTCTGCGTTGCGCACTCCCCACAAGGCTGCCACCTGCTTGTACACACGCGCTTTTATACTGTCTTTGGTGCATTGTTTCGTCATATCTTCCGCTTTACTATTCGTTCGACAAAGGTCCCAGATACAGCTTATATCCGAAAGCACAGGGCATACCTGTAGAATCCAACATAGCTCTCACTGTTATATCTACCCGTTTGCGCACCATCCTGTTGTCCAGAATCTCCTCCCTGACCACTTCCCGCACATCTGCCGATACCTCGACACTGGAAATCCGTTTTTCATAATCGGTTACCGCTTGCTTCACATATTGAATAAACAAGCCCTTCCATTGTTCCAGGGAACTGATACGCTCAAAATCCAGGTCCCAGATGCGACACCCGTAATTAGGGTCAAAACGGTGTTCCCCCGGACAGGTGTTCAGCAACAAACCGATATGCTGATCGATAGATTCCAGCTCTGTACATTTCGCCAGATATCCGCCCCCCTCTTCGAAAAAGCGCTTGAAATCCAGCGGTAATTTGTAATAATCCTGTTTCATATACCTGTCATTTCATCCTTAATAAATACACCATCAAAATCAACGGATAAATTCAAATACCGTAATGCATTTTATTTGAATAGATTACCAAATAATTAAATAAATCCATGAACTTACATCTCATCTCCTGAACATCCTGCTCCCGACCGACGACCCAACCTTACCCGAGCGTACACTGCTATGCTCTCCTCCGTATCTGCGCTCAAGTGTAAAGATGTTCCGCTTGTTTATATTGTGTGACCAGACATAAGTCTCCCGCTTGTCCTCCATCACATCTACCAGCGCAGCCAGAAAAACGTCCGGACCTGAAAGGTCACTTTCCAGTGCATAGGCAGAATATGTCCCTGCATACGGACTGTAGAGTGATAGTACAAAGCGGCATCCTCCCCCTTCCGAAAACGTGCAGCTCTCCACCATCGCATCGTAGCTTACATACACTCCCGTCAAACCACAAGCGGAAGCAGACGAGGGCCAGGGAACCGCCGCCCCGACAACCCCCAGCTTTTCCACTGCTCCACCCGGCCAAAGGCCAGCCCTGACAAGAACCATCATTTCATACAGAGAACAGGTATCCATATTTTATCTATTTTCGTATTTCGTACTCTTCTCCATCCAGACTGACCGCCGGAAAGGTCATAACAACGGTCTTAACCGATATGCCGCCGTGCGAAACCGTCCGGTAGCGTACACAACTGGCTTCCCTGAACCGGATTTCAAACAGGGCACCCTCACTCAAGGCATCGCTGTTGCGGAAAAACTTCACTACCCCGCTCTCCCGCCTGTCGGCCTTTGTGATCCATTGCTCCACGGCCGTATTTACGGGTTCCGCAAAAACAGCATAGGCTTCAAAATATTCCTTCATACTGTTTTCCGGTTCATAAGCCATATCGAACCCGCTAAGAATGTATTTTTGTCCGCAAAGAGCCATCTCACATACCATTCCCGGATTGCGCTTATCTGTATACAGACCTTTGCCCTTAAATAATTTGTCAAAAAATCCCATAATCATCTGCTTTCAAAATGTAAATCCCGGTCAGTTGCTATCTCCCCGGCCTCTATGGTCACGATAGTCGATACACTGGTCTTTACCCGTGAATCGTAACTCACCCGAAAATCCTTTACCGATGCCCCCGAAAACCGGAATTTAGCGACGGTCTGCTCATATTCATCGAGTGTCACCACCTCCCCGTCCTCCTTGCCCGAGAGCCCGAAAAGCCACCTTAAAAACGCCTTATCGGCAAATCCATCAATCACCACCCGGATTTCTCCCCCACGGATCCCGGATGCAATCTCCCCCCGCCGTCCCACCGCCCGTCCCAACTCATAATCCATATGACGCAACGGGTAACGGCCCCGGAACTGTGCCTGGGGGATTCCCGTGTTTTCTTTGTGAAGGTATAAGTAGGTTTGCATATATTTTTAATCCTTTTTAAGTTCCTGAATCACCCTGAGCAATTCATTTACATTCTCTTTGGTTAGCGAAATCTTTGACTTTCTGACTTCTTTTACAACATTGCCTCTGTCATCATATTCTGACGTGGTAACCGACTTTGAATCAGGATAAACAGAAACCTTCCGTATCTTTTTCCCGGCCATACAGTATGTCGTGTCGGTCAGCTCAAATTCGGAAATCTGTTTGACAGTAATGTCGAATTCACCTTCCTTGTAACCGGTGTTTTTTTCGACCAGGAGAGAGTCGGCATCATACCTTGCCTCAACTGTTTTATCCCCGTCTTTGTATTTCTTATAGCAGGCTGTTGTCTCTCCGTTGACTAAATAATTTGTAACGGTAGTGTCTCCCGCCTCTTTTTCGAGGCAGCAGACGATCTGTGTATTTTTTCTCCCCGGTGCCAGTTTTACAGCCTCCTTGTACGGAATATTATAGAATATAAAGGTTTCGATGCTATCTCCCGTGATGAAATCACGTTTGATTATCCTCGTGTTATTGCCTTTGTCGTCATAGTCATAGGTTGATTCAGTATTTTCATCTGTTCCATAACTGCCCGCCGCAGAAGCGACACTCTTCCAGATAAACCGTCTGTATTTAAGTTTCGTTTTTTCTTTGTCGAGATAGACCGATAAGTCGTAATAAAGCGTATCGGAACCATTTCTGACAGTGTAGTCTTCGTCTGATTTTTCACCGGTCACAGACATGTGGACATCATCCGGGGAATAATCGGAAGTTGTCGATATCTGACAAATGGCACCTTCGGGATATTTGTATTTCTGAACCGTATGTTTACTGTCTTTCAGCATGTATTTCCCGTTTACATTCTGCTCGTTGCGCTCCGAAATATTCACGGACGAGAGTTTGCCGGCTGCATCATAACTGTTACGGTATTCCGTGGTAATGATAAAGTCGTACATTTCCTCCCGTGGCTCAGGTTGTGAGCAGGCATTAAGCAAAAAAATCATTCCATATAAAAGACCATATCCCGTTTTCATATGATGAAATATTAATATGAAATCCAGATTACTCCGGTTAGGTAATTTTGAGTTGCATTTTCTGTTCATAAAGAGCACTATAATATTTCCATTCTTTCACAATCGCCTACACTTCACCAGTTTATACAAGTTTTTTAGTTAATCGTTATCAACAATATGAGAACAACATAAAAGCAAAAACCATAAAAAGTCCACCGCCACATCTCTTTTGTTCTTCTGTAATACCCGTCCGCTGTAAATAACATCGCAAAAACAAAACTGAGAATCCCTGGAAATATAAATGTTAAAACTTTCCAATACGTTTGCAATGGCTCGTTGCTCTTCCGTTGTTTAACTACATTTATTTCCATTATATCCTCTTTTAGCTGCACTATCTTCTGTTCATCAATATTTCTGGACAACAGTTCCTTTTGTGCTGCTTCTAATGCTTTACATTGATACTGATCAGACAAAAAATAGACTATATTTACTAATTCTTCATCTGTTTTATTTCTCATTATATTATTAAAATTATCCACTTCAATTTCAGGTTAATCAGTTCATAAACACATGCTACAATAATCATATTAATCCAAATAAAAACAGATAGCACTTTACCCCCGGCCCCAATTACTACAGTAAGAGAACTCACAATTGTATTTACATCATCAATTCGTTTAAAATTCATTGCATCACGTTCTATATCATTGTAAATCCCTATTCTACTTATTTTCATTCAACTTCTTTTCTAAAACTTTAAAAAATCCTCTTGTCTTTTATGTTACCGGTAAAACCGGACCATTATTGTTTTATCTAATACTTTTCCACTTACTCTTATCAAATGTAGAGTTAAACCACGCATCCATGATTTCTTTTCGATTTTCTAAATTGGTATAATTTATAGAAACCCCCACGTATTTGTTTCTCACAAGACCCATATATGAAATTCCGTATAATTTTTTGTTTATTGGTGGCGGTAAAAAACACTCATAAGAGTAAGTTAAAAACTCTATACTATCAATAATTTCTTTCGTAATAGGACGGATAGTAATTATCTCGATTGGTGGTAGTAGCATTTCAGGTAAAAGCTTATGTTCAATTGTCACCATATCCTTCAAATCATCATTATTAGCGGAAATTGCCACTTTATAGAAAAAGCGGAATACATTAAATTTATCCTTTTCTATTGAAAGTAACCATATTAATGAAGAGACAGAAACTCCAATATTACCATATATTTCTTTCGCTTTATTTTCAACTTCTGATTTTACTTTTAAAGCCGGTTTCCACCCTTCAGGAATCATCATTTTCCATCCGGTAGAATCACTGATATATGTATTATTTTCAATCCGGCCTTCATCGAAATAAGCAGACATATCTTCCCCGGACCGGCAGGAGACGGAAAACAAAATAATAAATACCGATACAATCCCTATTCTATTGGCTTTCATTCAATTTCTTTTCTAAAACTTTAAAAAATCCTCTTGTCTTTTATGTTACCGGTAAAACCGGACCATTATTGTTTTATCTAATACCTTCTCCATTTACTTTTATCGAATGTTGAATTTAACCACGCATCCATGATTTCTTTTCGATTTTCCAAATCGGTATAATTAATCGTTATAAATAAAAACTTATTCCTCACAATTCCAACGTAGGTAATACCGTACAATTTTTTGTTTATCGGAGAAGGCAAGAAACATTCATAGGAAAAAGTCAGAAAATCAATGCTATCAATAGTCTCTCTAATAATCGGATTCACTGCTATTATTTTAACAGGTGGTGGGAATACGTAAGATATAAGTTCCCTATCTGCCATCAAATCTTCTCTTAATTCTTTCTTTTTATCAATACGCTCAAAAATTTCATGACCTGAACGAAACCGATTGTATTTATCTTTCTCTAAAGATATTAAGCGTATGAAAGGTGCTACAGATACTTCCATATTATCCAATTTTTCTCTAACTCTGCCTTCATCTTTTTTATTCATTTTTAAAACCGGTTTCCACCCTTTAGGAATCATCATTTTTAATCCGGTAGAATCACTGATATATATATTATTTTCAATCCGGCCTTCATCGAAATAAGTAGACATATCTTCCCCGGACCGGCAGGAGACGGATAACAAAATAATAAATACCGATACAATCCCTATTCTATTTGCTTTCATTCAATTTCTTTTCTAAAGCGTTTAAAAATTTTTCCCGTCTTTTACGTTCACGGTATTGCCGGTAAAAACCAGGCCATTTACTCGGACCATATTGTTCGCCCAGATCCCAGCTTGTTCTTGTCACCCCGTACATCAGGACAAACTCTCCCACCAAAGGAATTTGAATTCCGTAAAAATAATTTGCAGCCCCGGACATTGCTCCCATCATTCCGACACCCACATCGTTGTATGAATGCGGCCCAATATCTCCATTATAAATTTCAGACATACCTATTCCTACTGATAGTCCCGAGCCTATTAATGAAAAACGTTCTATACCTCTATTCATTTTGACTGCATTATTAAACTCAGATTTATATTTCGAGATAAGACCTGGCGACTGACTCCGATTGCCCCGATATCCCATCTTCCGAATTATATACTCTTCGCCCTTTTTATAAACGAAACGTCCGCTTTCATAAGCCTGATTGTAAAGCTGGGTTTTAGGCAGATAGCCATGAATGGCTGCACTGTTGGAAATAATATCGACAATCTGGTGAAGGGATATTTGGGGGACAGGGATATGAGTATCCGGATTTCCGGAGACAGAGCTTTGTGTTATCGGATTCTGTTTCAAATAATCCCCCAATAAATCACGGGAACCTTCACTGACAACCAACCTTTGTCCTGTTTGCAGTCTATCCGGATTACTCAGCTTATTCCATTTAATCAAATCTTCAACCGAAACCCGATATTCCCGGGCAATAGCAGTCAGCGTATCTCCCTGACGGACGGTATATATCCGTGCCCCATTTGCTCCGATTCCATTGAGGCTACGTTCGATCATTTCGGGAGAGTTATCAACATACTGATTTCTGACCAATCTGAAACGGTTCATTTGCGGGGGAACATCACCCGCATGCGAATATCCGTTAAAATTTGGTGGTTGTATAGCCGATGAATATACAAAGGCATACCCTAAACCTATGATAAAACCTTCATACGGACGGTCGGTACTTTGCAAAAAAGCAAAATCTCCTATAGTAATGTATACTTCCCTGAATTTACCCATAACTTTTATACCCAATGATTATCGAAACTTATTCCGTTTATAACTATCTCGTCAGGAGAAATCAACAATTCAGAACAAACACCTGTACCAGCATTTATCAGACGTTCAAAATTCACACAATACGCATTCATAAACTCTATCCGCAAAGGAGCGTTTGTCGTCTTTGAACGAAAGACTACCTCCCCGTTTTTCGGGGTTGAAGTCATGGCCCAGCGGTAAATGCTATCAGGTAATGTTTGTGTCAACCCGATCAGCATGCGTCCGCCACGGGTTTCATCCTGCGGCTGTCCCTTGTGATCGACCAATTGGTGGAAGCTGATATTGAACTGGCTTATTTCATATTCCTGACCATCGAGGATAAAACACCCCGTCAGGTCGCTATCTATAAGTGGTAAAGAGAATAGTCCCATAATTTCTATTTATTAATTGTCCAACGGTTTTCGAGAGTGGTTTCGCCCACTTTGATCTTGCGTGCCTGGAGCGTTATCTTTGTCTGTATATAGGCTTTCCCTTTCTGGGCGTACTCGATCTCCAGTCCCACACAGGCTGCCTGTTCAAAGAATACCTTTTCAAGCGGTTCGTTATTATCGTTGCACACCACGATTGCCCCGTCTTCATACCTGGTGGAACCTAACATCCAGCGCAGCATATCATCCTGTGGTAATCCTGCATAAGTCAGATGAATAGTACCCCCACGAACCTCTGTTTGCGGCTTGCCGTTGGTATCCATACCTTGCGAAAAGCTATAACTACAACTTTCCAACTCGTAGCTCTCTTTGTATAATCCCGAAATACTGGAATCATTCAAAGCGCCTATCCTTAAAAAACTCTTGTGTCCGAACATATCCTTGTTATATTTTATTTGTTTATTTAAAATTCAAACTTCCAACCAGTATACCCCTCGTAATACTTGGTAGACAACCCATATAGAACATATCATCAAATTCATTCATCTGTTATATGTATTAAACCTTACCAGTTAAGATAAATTGTCAGAGCAACCAAACCCATTACAACACAAAAACCAACTAAAAAATAGGATCTTCCATCAAAATATTGTCCTTTCCATAACTCAGCAAATGAATAATAACGCTTATTCTGCTTAGACAAAAAGTAATTTTTTATATTTAGAATTAACCAATATATTAGTACTCCAAATAATGAAAACAAACAATACCCTGTGCCCATAACTATCTATTTTCATTAATTAAAGTTACAATAGGAGAACTCATGATTTTATTCATATCATCAATTCGTTTAAAATTCATTGCATCACGTTCTATATAATTGTAATGCCTTATCAATAATCCGTTTTGTTTTGCAGAATTAATACCTGTACCCTTAAAATATTTATTAAACTGAGCTCCATTCATTACACCGACGCCCGATTGCCTCAATGAATTTACTTTACCAAATGGAGCCAGCGTTACCAACGTATTTACTCCAGCATTTACAGTTTCCTGTCCGACAGTAAAACTTCGATTAAGATGTGTTGCATTTGCATGACCTATAGTAAAACACTGTAATGTAATCCAAGCATCATCGAGTATTCCATATAATACTCGTCCTGCAAATTTTGTTACAACAGTTCCTACACTTGGGCTTATAGCTCCTGGAAGATACACCATATCAGTAGGAGAATTAAACCACTCTTCAATCATTCCCCAAAAGTTAGGCTCATAAGGTCTTATTTCCCCATGATCTCTTGGCTCTACAGTTAGATTCACAAACTTTGATAAGTCTGGAACTTTTTTATTATCCCGAATCACTATTTTCTGCCCAACCATTATTCTATCAGGGTTTTCAATATTATTCCAATCAACCAGATCGGAAACAGCCACATCAAACAGAGAAGCAATTCGGCTCAATGTCATACCTGACCGGATGGTAATTTTTACTTCTCCATTCACAAACAACCCCCGAAGACTCAATTTAATGGCTTCTACACTCCGATCTTCGTCGTATTCATAAAAAATGATATTATGTGTCAAAGCCGGAGGCATATTTCTCCATGTTGGATTATAACCTGACTGATTTGGGGGCATCATTACTTTACTCTTCATAGTTATATATCCATAACCTATGACAAACCCCTGGTAATGATTGCCCATCCCAATGTATTTGTTTTGATATTCTTCCAGGGTTATATACCTTTCTATGTATGCCATACCATTCTAAATTTCATTCTCATTTTACATTCCATGTAATATCGCCTGTGCCACCCTGATCAATGTAAACTGTATTTCCGGCTGCTAGCTCTCCTCCGATAATCATCTTCGAGATAGGGCGGCGGATGTAGTTGCGGATGGTTCCCGCCACCTGCCGGGCGCCGTATTTCGGATCGAATCCCCGGTTGGCAAGCCATGTTTTTGCCTCCCCGGTAATTTCCAGGCTGATCTGCTGCTTTTCGAGCAGCGCCACAACCCCTTTGAGCTGAATCTCGAAAATACGCACCAGCATGTCCTCGTTGATGGGCGAAAACGGCACGATCTCCGACAAACGGGCCAGAAATTCCGGGCGGAAATAGCTGCTCATGACTTCCATCAGATCGGTGGTGGAAGGGCTCTTGCCACTGTTGATCTGCTTCGTCAGCCACTCGCTTCCCACATTGGAGGTAAACAGGACGATCGAATTGGAGAAATCGCCTTCCTTGCCCAGACGGTCGTGCAGTTTTCCTTCGTCCATGATTTGCAGGAAAATATCATACACTGACGAATGAGCCTTCTCAATTTCATCAAAAAGTACTACGGCATAAGGCTGGCGGCGAATCCGGTTTACGAGCACGCCACCTTCTTCGTAGCCCACGTATCCCGGAGGCGCTCCCAACAACAGGGCTGCCGAATGCTCCTCTTTAAACTCCGACATATCGAAGCGGATCATGGCTTTTTCGTCGTTGAACAGGGCTTCGGCCAGCGCCTTTGCCAGTTCGGTCTTTCCCGTACCCGTAGGCCCCAGCAGGAAAAACGAACCGATCGGCTGTCCCGGCTTGTTCATACCGCTGCGGGATTCGAGAATAGCATCGGTCAGCACCTTTAACGCCCGGTCCTGGCCAACAACGCGGCGGCGAAGCAATGTCTCCATGTTCAGCAATTTCTCTTTCTCGCCCGATTCAATCTTACCGATAGGTATGCCCGTAGAAGCAGAAACGACGGCAGCCACCTCGTGCGCTGTGATTTTTGTGATCTTCTCCCGGGTCAGTTCCCGGAGACGCTCGAGACGGTCAAGCAGATAGTCCATCCATTCGCTGTAAGACGACGGTTCCGCTGTTTCGGTTTCGTTCAGCATTCCCAAAAGGATCGGACTCAAGCGATTGCCCAGCGTACAGCCGATCAAACGCAGATTTTCCACACGTTCCGCTTCCGGTACATCTTCGGTCGCTTCAATACAGGCAAGCTGTTCTGCAAACTCTTTTATATTTTTTTCGCTACTCTGATTAATCATTTTCACAGCAGAGAGCGTACGGTCTATCAAATCAATAGCAGCATCCGGCAAACGCCGTTCTTTGACATAACGTTTGGCCAAAGCCACGCATTCAGGCAATGAAGCAACATCAACACCTACCCCATGGTAGTTCTCATACCTTTCCAAAGCCGATTCAATCATATTCACGGTCGATGTCAGATCGGGTTCCACCACCTGCAACACCTCAAAACGGCGGTTAAAGGCGTGGTCCGGCTCGATCAGCTTGCGGTATTCGTCGACCGTGGTAGCCCCGATTACCGTTATGTTTCCTTTGGCAAGCTCCGGTTTCAGTATACTTGCCGCTCCGCTGTTGCCCGATTTGGGATCGATCAGCGTATGTATTTCGTCAATAAAAAGAATGGCGTTACCATGGGCTTCCAGCTCCCTGATCAGTCCCTTCAACCGTTCTTCGATCTCGCCTTTATAGGTCGCCCCGGCAATCAGAGTACCCGTATCCAGTTCATAAACGGTCATATCTTTCAAATACTGGGGAACTGTCCCCTGAACAATACTGTATGCCAAACCGTCTACTAAAGCCGTTTTTCCGACTCCGGCATCACCGGTAATCAGCACATTGGGTTTCCCCATCCGCCCCAAAATTTCCATCATCATCCGGGTTTCCCGGTCACGGCACACGATAGGATATATTTCTCCAGCGGCAGCCCGGGCAGTTTTATCCGTACAATATTTCCCGAGGTTCCCCTGAGTAGCGGCCCAAAGAGGGTCATCATCACCGGCAAAGGCCGCCTCCGGGCTCCCGTTTTTCTTAATCTGTCCCGCACCACTCGCAAAAAGATCGTGTATCTCCCGTTCCCGAATAGGAAAAGAGCGCAACTCATCTGCGCTGAATCCCGCTTCGGGAGTGGCTATCGCTGCCAACAAACAAAGCGGGTTAATCTCCAGGAGTCCCCATTTCAAGCGTACATTGTCGGCCTGTTCAAAAAGGGGATTGATTTTGGGATCAGGTTGAATATCTCCGTTTCCGGAGGTTTTCGGATATTCTTCGATCCGCACTTCCGCCCATTCGAGCAGGTATTCCGCATCCTTACCCATTGATTCCACAAATCCCCGCAATCCGATCTCTTTGTGCATCAATGCATACAAAAGGTGGGGGGGAGCATAACTTGCATTACCATACTCCCGCGCTATCCCTTTCGATATCCGGATTACACTCTGAACCGTTTCATTGATGTTTAAAAAATCCATAATCGTTTCGTTATCTGTATTTGTAATGCCACCCGCATTTACTTTCATTCAACTCTTAAAAACTTCTCTTATCTTTTATATTCCAGGTAGTGTCGCAAAAAACAGGTTATCTACCCGGCCGGTATTACCCAACCAAATCCAAAGTTGATCTTTCAGCCAGTCCGGTACACAGCAACTCCGGAACTGTGCCCAATGAATATCTTCCTTATGCGTACAGAGATGGATTTGCATAAACTATTAATATGATTTATAGAATGATTCACAAAAGTTTTGAGTAATTTCTCCCGCAGTCATAGCCTTGCGAATAGGATTGGAAAATATTTCCAAAGAACCGCCCGATTCCCAAAAATCCCGCTGTTTTTTCATTTCGGACAGAATCAACTCTTTATACTTATCCAATGACAAAATTTCAGGTTTGGTCATTTCGAGTTCAACTTTTACTCCGATGTCAAACATAGAAAGACTATATCGCAACGGAGCGTAACCGATTATAGTCGCATTCCGTACGGTAAATGACCGGCACTGACTATCCAGAATAACAAGATTTTTATAATATCCTTTCCGCACTCCCCTGCGGGTACAAAGCACAATATCCCGTTCATTGCGGATGCCAAACACCTCAGACCATTGGCTAATACCAATCGCAGGAAAGACAATATCATATTTATTCTCTTGCTTCATTATCTTATATTATTTTCTATACAGTCTAGGCCATAAGCACCTCCGGTTTTAAACCACTGAGGAGTGCCATGATAAAATTTATAAAAAATACTGGTTTTGGCATTATGTAGTAAATAATGCATTCCCTCATTTTTCATAGGCATTAAATTCCAAGGTTGGTTTTTTAACCACTCCGGGGCATGTTTTCCAAGACCCTGCTTCTGATGCAATAGCCAATGATGAACATGCTGCCTATATTGTGCCTGTCCCGTTTGTCCCAACCAGGCTCTTGTAGCTCTCCACGAATGGACGCCCGTTTTGAAAGCCGTCTTTGCAGCAATCTTACCTCCGGCTACAAACAAAGCCTTCACCAAAAAGATATCAGATATAGCCATAATTGTATTAAAGGCAGCCCAACCATATCTTCCATTCTGAAAATCTTCATATGCATCTCTTCCCGAACCAATAAGCGGAATATAGCTTACCCAATCGGGACCTAATTTATATTCGTTGGAAACCGGAGAAACTAGAGAAGGTGTTGTGTTTTCTTTAAAATGAAAAACATATTTTAATCCGGAAACAGGTATTTCTCTTATTTCACTGATTTTATTCCCGAATTTGTCTTCTGCCTCAACAGATATTTTCAATAAGTGCATGTATGAATTTGTCGAATCAATACGAGTATCTATCCGCAAATTCGCCGTTTTGGAAATATGAATAAATTCATTAAAACCCAGATTGACAGTAATCGTATTATCGGAATTTTCCGTTATGATATTATCGGTTATCATTTTAAGTAATGGTGCATAACTCAACCCAACAGCTTCATCACTTTGATCCTCTTCGTACTCATAAAATATCGTATTATGACTTAACATCGAAGGAATACCTGTCCATATCGGATTGTAACCTGATTGATTAGGAGGCATCAGCACTTTGCTTTTCATGGTTACATAGCCGTAACCGATGACAAACCCGGTATAATGCAATCCTCTCTCACGTTTTACCTGATATTCCTCCTGCGATATATAATTCTGTACGTATCCCATAATTACTCTGCCCAATGATTGTCGAAACTAATTCCATTGACCAATATCTCATCCGGAGATATAAAAAGTGAAGTGTTTACCCCCCCACCCTCTGTTATCTGACGGTCAAAATTCACACAATACGCATTTATAAACTCTATCCGAAGCGGAGCGTTTGTCGTTTTCGAACGAAATGCAATTTCACCGTTTTTAGGTACAGAACTCATAGCCCAGCGGTAAATGCTGTCCGGAAGGGTCTGCGTCAACCCCACAAGCATCCGTCCGCCACGCACTTCATCCTGCGGCTGCCCTCTGTGATCAACCGACTGTCCGAAACTGATGCTGAACCGACCCATTTCATATTCTTTGCCGTTGAGGACAAACCAAACGGTTAAGTCGCTATCGATCTGCGGTAATTCAAATAGCTTCATGGTCTTGCACATTCAAAAATTCATAGTCTCAATATGTTAATGCGCCAATATACCGATGTATAGGTTCAAGATACATATTTCGCCGGTACGCCGGTAAATTGGCACATTTTCATTACGCCTGTTCGTAATCGCTATTCCAGGTTGCACCGTCGTCCCCTTTGGTACCGTCGAGTTTTATGACGAAACTTTTGGCCGGGAAAAACGGGGTCATGTGAATATCCAGGTAAATACGGTCTTTCTGATTCGGGTCCTGTTCGAAGCGGATCACTTTAAACTTTTCGATCAGACGGTCAGCCCCCTGCACACTGTCGAGGAACTTCACAATCTGTCCCCGAAGATCGCGCTCGGTTTTGGAATTCCAGTTCTCGAACGAACGACGGTTCAGGAAATCGAACAGCACCTTGGTGATGTAGTCGAACACACGCACCACCGAGTAGGTCTGTAAACCCAGATTATCACCGTTAAACAGTGTTTTGGCTGAGAAGGCCATCACCTTGCCGTATTCATTCACCATCGGTACGAGTCCCATTTTTTCCAACTGCGATATCTCACTTTTTTTCAGAGGGAACACAACGGCATCCACTTCGTTGATACCTCCGTATTTCTTACCGGCGGTTACCTGCGACATCAGTGTGGTATATACTTTTCCCATCAGGGCAATAGACGGCGATACATGCAAATCTTCTTCCTCACCGATTTCCTTGTACCGGGGACGACCGACCAGCCAGTTGCAGGCCATAGCGGTATTGCTTTTGAAAACGTCTCCACCGGCCATATTCGAGGTAAAGAACATCTCCACTACATCGTCCGGCTTTTCAAGGTCTGCAAAGTCCGTATAAAGCATCACCTTATTCTCGTGCGCAATCTTCGACCATTTTTCCACCACCTTATTCGATCCCAGATAACCGGGAATCGCCAGCAGTGAATAATTCAGACGCAGGTCAAGCTTATCAAAATTCTGTTTCAGTTCCTGAGCCACGAAATCGATAAAACGCGAATTATCGAGATCCATCACCTGTTCTTTAGAAGCATTCACGATCGTAACATTGGTTACTTTATCGGTCTCCGTATTTTTATAGAAAAGCATGACACCGCGGTAAGCCTGTTCCAGCTTTCTCACTTTCAATGCAGCCGTCAACTGGCTTTTGGCCAGATGTTCCTCGGCTGCTTCGGCTTTCGTTTTCGACGTGGCCAGCATTTCCGTAACATCGGCGGAAGAGGTCAACAAGTTGATCCACATATCGATTTTGTTCTTCAACGCTTCGCGTTCTCCCTGCTTCTGTTCGTCGGTCAGGAATATCTTTTTCCGGGCTTTCCGTTCCGGATTCAGGTTCTGGACACCGTCCACCGTCGATTCCAGGAAATTAAAACCGCCGAATTTCGACAATACCTCCAATGCGGGGGCTAAACCGGCACTCCTTGTCTTTTCTTTGCGGGCAACCGCCACGGCCTCTTCTACCTGAGCACCGGGTTGGGGTTTATTTTCTGCCATAATCGTAATTCCTTAATTTTATTCTGTTACTAATTCGGTTTTCAAATCTTTCAGGACAGCAATAAAAGCTTCCTTGGTCTCTACATTCTCCAGTACCCGCTGCAGCACCTTATTCGAACGCAACTGCTTGATCAGACCTTCATAAAACTCCTTTTGATTGTTCAGATCCTTGAGGAACGGACTGTTTTCTGTCATGTTTTTGACACTAAAATCCGCGACAGAGGCAAATTTGAAATTCTCTTTTACCGGTTCTCCCTGTTCGCTTTCAAACTCGATATCAATATTCGGTGAAAAATGTCCGAAAACCTCCTCTATCGTTGTTAATCCTGTGACAGCTTCCGGAGTCATAGGCTCGTCAGACGTCAATTGTTCGACAATCAGCGAACGGTTTTCCGGAATGTTCGCTATGGCTTCCGAAGCATCTGTTTTCACTTCATTACCACCGATTCCATATTCTAATATTGCCATTTGTATTTTTTTATTTAAATATTAAAACGATAGAAGCCATCCGCTAACCTGAAAATCAGCAGACGGCTTCCATAATAAATTCAACCTCAGTTTACTACTTCGGCCAATTCTGCTCGAATTGTGCGCCTCCGATCTTAATTACCTGAGCCGACACAACGAAAGTGATTGTCATTGGCTTGGAGCCGACAATGTCGATGTCTTCCTTAAACTCGGTAATGTAACCGTTTTCCCAGGTAAGCTCTTTCATTTTAGCTTCTTCATCACCCTTTTTAAAGATGATATTACCCGAATGCGGCTTAAACTGATTGGTCATGTGTTCCAAAATAGAAGTATCGTCTGTCGACTCAACATGTACACGGATCAACCCGCCATAAATGTTAGAAGACGGACGTCCCTTTGAATCCACATCTCTTTTCAGTTCATAAGTACAATCCAGTACATCGAACTCTTTTCCTGCAAAATTTAATGTCGCTCTAAATGCCATAACTTAAAATTTAAATATTAAACATATAT
>OKTE01000258.1_pt1 | contig 31770 bp, 25 predicted proteins | sample 1606151 | NCBI WGS metagenome assembly OKTE01 (sample SAMEA3879527, study PRJEB24766) | human gut metagenome | biome: human-associated habitat; feature: feces | place: USA | collected 1985/1987 | reverse complement strand
GGAAGTAACGCATGATGGCCGTTTGTAACAAAAAGTCCGGAGGGCGGCAACTCCATACGCTTTTTTCCAATCCATGCTCCCCTCCATTTACACGCACCTATCTAAAAAATATTTACCATATTTATAACAAAATCATTATATCGAATATAAAAAGATACTTCCGGAAAAATAAACCTTCGCCTCCGAATCTCCGCGCGGAGGCAGGATAGCGGCTTGACCGAAAGGCCTGAAACCGTCATGATACAAGGACATACAGGTTTTGTTTTATGTCGTTTTACATTCAATCCGTTGAAATCGGCGGCCCGCGGCCGTTCTACCTTCTGGGCCCCTGCTCTCTGGAATGCGAATCCTTTGTATGGGAGATGGCCCGCTCCATCAAGGCCATCGCGAAAAACCTGGATGTCCCGCTGATTTTCAAAGCTTCCTACGACAAGGCGAACCGCACTTCCGTCACCTCTTTTCGCGGCCCCGGCGTGCGGGAAGGCTGCCGCATTCTGTCGGAAATCGGCAGGGAGCTGAAGCTGCCCGTCGTTACGGATGTGCATACGGCCCAGGAAGCGGAAATTGCCGCCGAATACGTGGATCTGCTCCAGGTTCCTGCTTTTTTGTGCCGCCAGACGGATCTTCTGGAAGCCTGCGCCAAGAGCGGCCGGCCCGTGAATATCAAAAAAGGGCAGTTCCTGGCTCCGTGGGATACCGTGAACATCGGGGAAAAAATGCGCGCCTTCGGCTGTGACGAATTCATGATGTGCGAACGCGGCACCACCTTTGGTTATAACAATCTGGTGGTGGACATGCGCTCCCTGTACTGGATGAAACAGGAAGGCTTTCCCGTCGTATTCGACGCCACTCACGCAGTTCAGAAACCCGGGGGATTGGGAGGAACCACGGGAGGAGACAGCGAGCTGGCCCCCGTGCTGGCATCCGCCGCCATGGCGACGGGCAGCATTGACGGCGTGTTCATGGAGGTGCACAAAGACCCGTCCAAAGCGCTTTCCGACGGCCCCAACCAAATTCCTCTCCACCTGCTTGAAGGAGTGCTGAAACGCCTTCAGTCCATCCACCAGGCGGTTCAGTCATGATGAAATTATTGTCCACATGCTTTTTGACGGCCGCCCTGTACGGCACGGAGGCGCAAGCGGACACCAGCCTGCCCGCAGCCACGCCTTTTGCCGGCGTAGATAAAAAATTACCTATGCTGGAGCTTCTGCCCGTAGGCCAGGTGCTCCCAAAAGTCAGCCTGTCACGATATGAAGGGCCGCGCCTTTCCATGCTGCTGACGGCTTCAAGCGTGACCGTGGCCGCCCCGCAGGAAATTGCCGCGAATATCCTGAACGTGTACTTGTACGGAAAAAACAACCAGACCTCCCACCTTTTCACGCAGGCCGCCTCTTATTTTCTGGATAAAAAACTGGCCGTCTCCCATACGGAAACCACCCTCAGGGAAGAAAATCTTTCCGCCAAAGGGACCGGCCTTTACCTGGACACCAATATCAAGAGGGGCATCATTCTGGGTCCCGTTCAAACCACCATCCGCATGGCTCAACGCAACAAGTAACCATTCCTTTTTATGAAAAAACTTTCCTCCCTGCTGCTGGCCCTGGCCGGAAGCCTTGCCTGCAGCGGCGCCAACGGCGTTCCCTCCCACATTGTCCAGCCCCTGCCCAGGGAACTGGATCCCCGCCTGGAACAACCCCGCCTTCCCATATTGTACGCCCCCTGACGGAGGAAGAGACAGCCCGGAGGGAACGGGAACTGGCCCCTGTTCCGACCGCAGGCTTGAAGGAAGACGGGGAAAAGGCGATTCAAACATACAGCGCGCAGGAAAAAACCGTAGACGGGCGGATTCAAGAATTCCGCCAGCAGCACCAGGTTGCCGGAAATACCCCCGCCCCGGCTGCGGAAACGACTCCCTCTTCCGCAGCATCCGGCCCGGAGGAAGGCTTCCTGCAGGCCAATTCCCCAAAAGACCTGTACACCGTAGATTGTGACGGAGACTTGTACTTCGATATGGAAGAAGGCGTTCTGGTGTTCATGAAAAATGTCCGGGTGCGCAACCCCGGCCTTTCCATGGATTGTGCGGATCATCTGAAAATTTATGCGGAATTCGTGCCGAAGAAACCGGGCGACAAAAAACCCTCCGACATCAAGAAGGAAAAGGGGAAAGAGGAAAATCAGACTCAGGTGGCTCTCCCCAACGGAGGCAATTTCGACTACAATTCCATTAAAACGGTTGCGGCTTCCGGAAATGTGAAAGCCAGTTACACCAACAAACAGGGAGAAACAAGCAACGCCCAGGCTGAAAAAATCACCTACAACGCCAAAACCGGAGAAATCATCCTGACGGGTGCCCCGGTCATCGTCACTCCGGACGTCATCGTGAAAAATCCGAACAAGGATGCTTTCATTCGGGTGTATTCCAACGGAAACATGTACGGCAGCCGCGGAACCAAGACGACGTTCCGCCACGTAGACAAAAAACTTTCTGACCGGGAAAACCAGAAAACCAGCCGCAAACCGTGAGTTCGTTCCACTCTTCTCCTTTGCTAAGCGCCGAAGGCATCTGCAAAACCTACAAAATGCGGACCGTTGTGGACCAGGTCAGCCTGAAGGTAGGCCATGGCGAAATTGTGGGCCTGCTGGGACCGAACGGCGCCGGAAAAACCACTTCCTTTTACATGGTAGCGGGTCTCGTACGCCCGGATGAAGGCCGCGTGATTTTTGCGGACGAAGATATTACGGAATTGCCGATGAACCTGCGAGCCAGGCGCGGCATGGGTTATCTGCCGCAGGAAGAATCTATTTTCCGCAAGCTTTCCGTGGAGGATAATCTTCTGGCCATTCTTCAGACCCGCAAAGACATGACTTCCCGCCAGCAAAAGGACCGCGCCGTAGAGCTGATGGACCGCTTCGGCATCACCAAGCTGCGCCGCTCCATGGCCATCCAGCTTTCCGGCGGCGAAAAGAGAAGGCTGACCATCGCCCGCGCCCTGGCTACCAGCCCCAAACTGCTGATGCTGGACGAACCGTTCAGCGGCGTGGATCCCATCGCCGTTTCAGACATTCAGAAAATCGTTATGGAACTGCGCGATACGGACGGCCTTTCCATCCTGATTACGGACCATAATGTGCGGGAAACCCTCCACATCGTGGACCGCGCCTACATTTTGTTTGAAGGGAAGGTGATCAAGCACGGTACTTCCGAGGAAATCGCCAACGACCCCATCGCCCGCAAGCAGTATCTGGGCGACCAGTTCCGCATGTAACTTTATTTTCCGTCTTTCCCACATTAGCCATATAGCTGCTTACTCCCGAAGTGGAAGGAAGGCTTACGCTTTGCAGCAAGTCGGTGGTTTTCTGAATGTAATACTCAAATGTACCGGACAGGCGTCCTCTTAGCAAGGTGAAGTCCAGACCGAAGTTCCATGTAGAAGAGTATTCCCAACCCAATTCGGCATTAGGCAGTTCGGATACATAGTAACCGGTGACATAGCCAGTAGGACCGAAGTTATAAGGACGGGTTGCCAAGCGTCCCCAGGTCTTATAAGGATCAACAGCCTGGTTGGAGGTCTGTCCGTAACCTACACGCAGTTTCAGGATATCTATCCAGTCCACCTCGTCCATAAACTCTTCCTGACGAATGTTCCATCCTGCCGATACGGCGGGATAAGTGTGCCATTGGTGTCCCTTTGCCAAACGTGAAGAAGCGTCGGCACGTACAGTCGCCATCAACATATAGCGATTGTCGTAAGTGTACATCACACGACCCATCCAAGACATCAGACCGCTCTTCTGATAGTTCCAGTTGTCGGGGTTCACCGTAATGGTGCCTTCCGCACGCCCGATGTTATAGAACTGGAAATATTCGGCAGGAATATCCCGTCCGGCAACGTCCGAACGTGTATAGACAGTCTGTTCGGCAGAGTACATACCGACAACATTCAGCTGGTGCTTTCCAAAAGTACGGTCGTAAGTCAGCAGGTTCTCCACAGTCCAATTAGTCGTTTCCGAGTGGTTCAGCGAAGCGGTGGACGGAGTGTCTGCCGTAGTGCTGTTGATGCCTTCGCCAGTGAACGATCCACCTTTAGTAGAACGATAGTTCAAACCCAGGTTGACACGGTATTTCAAACCTTCCATCCACGGGCATTTCACTTCGGCAAACAGGTTATTGTACGTACCGAAGCCTTCGGTCTTGCTCAGCCAACTGTCTTCCAATTCTTCCACAACGCCTCTGGTCAGTACAAATGACTCATCCTGACTGTTGTATTTCACGGTACGTTTCAATGTGCCGTCCGCATTATAGGGGTCGGCGATAGGAGACATGGAAAGTACACCATACAGTCCGATATTGGAACCTTTGGTGACGTTATAGTTGGTATTGTTCACCAGTCCGAAGCGGAAATATTTTCCCACACCCTGATCGAAAGAACCACGCAGAGAGTAACGGGTATAGTTCTGAGTAGGAATGACACCTTGATCCTTATAGTAAGCCGCGCCAAAGCTATAGCCTCCACCGTTGGTACCACCGGACACGCTGACATCGTGGCTGTTTACATAACCGTCTCGTAACATCAAGTCCTGCCAGTCAGTATCCACATCGTCCGACTCGTCCACCGAATTCTCGAACTTGCCTGCTAGTTTACGCATTTCGGCAAACTTGCTACCGTTCATCATGGGATATTTGGAAAATACCTTCTTCATACCTGCATACCCATTGTAAGTAAACCGGGCGGGACTACCCTGTGCCCCTTTGTGTGTAGTGATCAGGATAACACCATTGGCACCACGCGAACCGTAGATAGCAGTAGAGGATGCATCCTTCAAAATATCCATGCTCTTGATGTCACCGGGGTTGATATCGGACAAATTACCCATAAAGGGGATTCCGTCCAATACCACCAACGGGTCGTTACTGGCGTTCAACGAACGGGTACCACGGATACGGATCTGCATGGAAGCACCCGGTGCGGAAGAAGTCTGCGACATATCCACACCTGCCACGCGGTTCTGCAAAGCGTATGTAATATTGGTGGCAGGCATCTCACGCAGCTTCTCTCCGCCTACCGATGCAATAGATCCGGTCACATCACTCTTGCGGGCGCTACCGTAACCAATCACCACCACTTCTTCCAAAGCTTTGGAATCTTCCTTCAATGTAATCTTTAAAGAACTTTTTCCCGCTACCGGGATTTCCTCGTTCTTGTAACCGACAAAACTCACCACCAACACGGCGTTTTTCGATACATTCAATGCAAAGTTACCATCAAAATCGGTAATCGTACCGTTGGTAGTGCCTTTTTCCAAGACACTGGCTCCGATGATGGCTTCACCACTTGTGTCCTTTACTACACCTTTTACCATCACGCTCTGTGCAAATGCCCACAAAGGAATGAGACAGAATAGAAGCATCAGCCCCACCGGCCTAAAATTCATAGCATTTTTCATTAATACATTAATTTAAGTTATACAAAAAATCAAACAGTCATTTATTTTAAGGTAGCATACATGCCTATCGTTGTTCCAGTAAAGCCTCCGGCAGTGGCCGTTGACAGATACCCAGCGTCCACATTCCTGCACAACACGTACCACACACCTTCCTGGCGAGCATAGTAGAAATCATAATGTGTTCCGCGCGAAACCACCTTCAGGTCGGTAAGCACTCCTCCGTCGTCCAAGCGAACGGAAGCCAGCACCTTACTTTCCCCATCGCCTATCTGCCTGAGGGAAATACATTCACCTTGATCATCCCTGCCTACAGCTAGGAAATATTGATGCTTTTCGTCCTTGAACAACAATATGCCCGCTTGCTCCGCCTTGCTCTGCGGACAGAACAACATACGTGTGCTGCATTCGAACTTATGATGCTGCAACCGGCGGCATATAAAAGCCGGCACCTTCTTTTCGGAAGCACTGACTGAATCACATTTCAAAGTGAGATAACCCGGAGTCTGGGAAAGCGAGTAAAGTCCGGTAGCAGGAGCACGCAAAGTCATCCATTCCATACCCAATGTTTGTCCGTCGAAACCGTCATTCATTTCAAAGTTTCCGAAGGTGGCAGATTCGTCACGCTTCACTCCTTCGCGGCGAACAATGACTGGCACCAGATCATCCCCCTGCGTCATATAGGGGAAACCATCCTCACTCCACTTAACGGGCATCATAAAAGTCTCACGTCCTAAATTCTCGAACGTGTTGTTTATGGGACGGCAAGCCAGAAAGACTGCCCACCAATCCCCTTCCCGGGTTTGAACCAAGTCGGCATGTCCAGCGCACGTCACCGGATTAGGACGCTCCGCATCCAACTGACGCTGGGTCAGAATAGGGTTGTTCTTCCACGGTGTGAATTTGCCCGTCGGAGAATCACCACGGAAAATCACTTCCGAATGCCATCCGGCTGTTCCACCCTCGGCAGACATCAAGAAGTAGTTCCCGTTTATTTTATAAAGGTGCGGACCTTCAATCCAGATGGGCTTGTCCTCCGGACGAGCTCCCTTGTTCACCAGAATCTTGCGCGGCCCCACCGTCTTGTCCGCATTCACATCAAATTCCTGCACACGGATGGTACGATGTCCGCTGTATTCAGGCTTGTTGTCCGGCGCGTCATCATTATTGACAAGGTAGGCCTTCCCATCTTCATCGAAAAAGAAAGAGGGATCAATGCCTGTCACTTCGGGCAACATAATAGGATCAGACCATTCGCCAAAAGGATCTTGTGTCTTCACAAAGAAGTTTCCAACCCCTACATTGGTAGTAACCATATAATAAGTCTTGTTATGCGGGTTGTAGGATATGGCCGGGGCAAAAATCCCTCCACTTACGTGTTGCCCCTCCATGTTGACTAATTGAGAAGGACGATTCAAGATATGCCCCACCTGCTTCCAGTTCACCAAGTCCTTGCTGTGGAAAAGAGGCACACCCGGATAATAAGTAAAGGTGGAAACAGCCAGAAAATAATCACCTTCACCATTGGTGCAAATGCTGGGATCGGAATACCATCCCGGCAGAATGGGATTATAAAAATAATCATCTCCCGGAAGCGGATTGGAAATATAGACATCATCCTCACCTTTATAATTAAAGTAATCGAAAAGAGCGACAGACTTTCCTACAACTGGCAAATCATTTCCTTTCTTGATCGAACTACATGAGGTAAAAGAGGAGCCCAGCACCCCTAAAGCGATCAGCACGCCCGACCATCTTTTCAGCTTTTGTTTTTGTTTCATTGTCTTTCTAGTATTATAATTGACCAATTCCTTTACGGATTTCAGACGCAAATATAGAAAGTGTCGCCGAATATAAATTCTCTGCATGATACACGCATCTTTCGTAGAGTTACATCTTGCTTCAAACGTGTTACATGAATCTTTACTTGCGTTACAATACACACATAACACATTATATTACAACAAATTACATTCACACCACCAGACATTATATTTGAAGAGCACAGATATAAACAGACCGTTTGCAAGTTCCGGACAATGAACATAATTTCTGCAAACGGTCTGTTTGGACAATGCCCGGCAAAGCAACCGGTCCAATCTGTCCGAATGATGTATCACTGATTTATTTTCAGACAGATTCTATGGTCTTTATTTTCCCTTCCGCATCATACTCCAATTCGCATACCTTTAGGCTACGCAACCAAGTGGTTCCCCCCGAAGGGACACAATCGTGATGAAACAGATACCATTTTCCTTTGTATTCTACAATGGCATGATGAGTAGTCCAACCTACCACAGGCTGCAAAATAACCCCTTGATAAGTGAACGGACCATACGGATTATCTCCTGTGGCATAGCAAAGCAGATGAGTGTCTCCCGTAGAATAAGAAAAATAATATTTCCCGTTGTACTTGTGCATCCATGAAGCCTCGAAAAAGCGACGCGCATTGTCACCGGCACTCAACGGATGTCCGTGTTCATCCAGAATAACCAAAGGCCGCGGCTCTTCGGCAAACTGAAGCATATCGTCCGAAAGTTTTACCACACGTGAAGGCAAAGCCGGTTCACCATCAGCCGGAAAAGCCGCCCACTCCAATGCCTTGTTGTTGCGATAACGCTGAAGCTGTCCACCCCATAAACCGCCGAAATACATATAATAGTTCCCATTACCATCATCAAATACCGCCGGATCTATACTGTAGCTTCCACGCATGGGATCGGGCTGGGGAATGAACGGCCCTTCGGGGCAATCGCTCACCGCCACGCCGATACGGAAGATGTCGTTCCGGTCTTTCAATGGAAAATACATATAATAGTTCCCGTTTTTACAGGCCACATCACAATCCCACAACTGACGCCCGGCCCAAGGGACATCCGAAACTTTCAGTACGACTCCGTGATCAGTCACTGTTCCGTTCATCACATCTTCTGTAGAAAAGACATGATAGTCACACATGTCAAAATGATCACCATTGTCATTCTCCTCCACTCCGCTCTCGCGATCATGAGAAGGATAAATGTAAAGCTTTCCGTCAAAAACATGTACAGCAGGATCTGCCATATAGTCTCCGGGCACCAAGTATCTGAATTTCTTTTCCATATCGTTACGTTATTAAATGTTATGTTTTCCTATCAGTTCTTCCACAAAAGGTTTCGGCTGGCAATCACGGTCGAACAATAAAGGGTAATCCACACGTCCGGGCACAGGGAAATTATTCTTCCATGAGTCACCGTCCGTCACCCCCCACACTGTCACACGGGTAATGATATCCGAATGTTTCAGGAAAAGACCGAAAAATTCCTTCATCCGGTTATTCCATGCCACAGACACAGAGTCGGGCAAACCGTCGGGATAGGGATTCAAGGATTGTTTATAAGACACCGTATCCGAAATATTGGCTCCCATCCGTGCCGTGGGCAATGCACTCATATCCCATTCGGTTACCATCACCTTTACTCCGGTAGCTGCAAATGCCAGTATACTGGCTTCAAATTCGGACACTGACGGATAATCCATTCCCATGTGTCCCTGCATACCTACCGCGTCGATGCGCAGTCCACGGTCTTTCAGCATCTTTACCAATTCGACTACTTTGTCACGCTTAGCCTTCCCGTCCATGCCATAATCATTATAGTAAAGTTCGGCTTCCGGATCCGCTTCATGAGCATACTGAAAAATAAGCGGGATGTACTCTTCGCCTAATATCTCGTAAAAAGGAGATTTACGCCAGGAGCCGTCCGATTCAATGGCTTCATTCAATACATCCCAGCCCTTTATACGCCCTTTATAGTGCGTCACAATAGTCTGGATATGTTTTTTTATACGCTCCTTCAAGATGTCGGCACTTACTGTTTTTCCTTGTTCGTCCACACAGAACCAAGGTGCCAGCTGTGAATGCCAGATAAGGCAATGCCCGATAACAGCCATATCGTTCTCCTCGCCAAAACGAACCAACCGGTCCGCTTCCGTAAAATCAAAACGGTCTTCCTCCGGATGAATCACTTCGCATTTCATGCAATTCTCGGCCACAATGGAATTAAAATGACGTTTTACCACTTTCGAGGCGTAAGTATCCTGACCTGCTGCCTGACGTACATTCAACGCTACCCCCATCAGAAACTTGCCCGAAGCTGCTTCCTTCAGCGAAGGACCCGGCTCGACCTTCCGGTCATTGCCGCAAGCGGCCATTAATCCGGCAATGGCAGCCAATAATGTCACATATCTTATTTTCATTGTATAATTTTTAATTATTATATTTTTGCATAAACATTCAACATCAAAGTGTGGAATAAGGCTGAGTTTTCATTAGTCAAAAAGACCGTGTAGTATGTTTTACCCCACACTTTATACATCAGAAACCGGATAGTTCAATGGGCTTTTGAGACCCCGCATTCGCAATGATGGCTCACGATGTACAGATGTTGTTTTAATAAATCATTCAGACTATGACTTACGTTGGTATTGATGTCAGCAAGGTGACTTTCGTTGTTGCCTATTCGTCTGTAAAGACAAACAAGACGAGAACATTCAAGAATACCGTAAATGGCGTTCACGAGTTCGTCCAAACTATTTCAGCATCCGAACATAATTGCGTGCTGGAAGCTACGGGCAATTACAGCGCGTTACTCGTTTACCTGCTTTCAGAGGCAGGCATTACCATCAGCCTTGAAAATCCGTTGAAGATAAAGAACTTCGCCCGTGTCATGCTCACCGTTACCAAAACGGATGAGATTGATGCACGCCTGATAGCACTTTACGGAGAGAAGATGCAACCTGCGCCATACAAACTTCGCAGTGATGCAATCCTTGTCCTCAAGCAGAAACGGACGGTGCTGCGCCAACTCAAGAAGCAACTTGTAGCCACACGCAACCTCAAAGGCTCGATGGAGGTCCTTCCATTCTTTGACCCCAAATGCAAGAAAACCATCGAAAAGACGATTACATTTCTTGAAAAGCAAATCAAAGAGATGGAAGAGGAACTCGCTTCATTGGCACAAGGTGAATACAAGAAACAGATGGACCTGCTCACCTCCATCAAAGGCATCGGTGTCACGCTGGCAGCTGCGCTTATTGTAGCCACCGGCAGATTCTCTTACTTTGATAATGCCAAGCAACTGACCCGCTACTTGGGCTTGTCACCTACTTACCAACAATCCGGTACGTCAGTCAATGTCAAAGGCCACATCAACCGAAACGGGGATTCAAGCCTCAGAAGCCAACTTTATGTAGCCGCATTCTCATCGCTCAGGTGCAATACCGAGTGTAAGGCATGTTTCGACCGTCTCAGATCTAACGGCAAGCCCGGCAAGGTGGTGGTTATTGCGGTCGCCAACAAACTTGTGAGGCAAGCCTTCGCTGTCGTCACGCAAGGGAAACCCTATGTCGATGGATTCAAATCCGAAAAGCCATAACAGCTCCTGCGGAGGGAACGCCATGCGGCAAGGGACTGAGCACACAGCCCCGACGAGCTTTTCATGCACGATAACTTGCATGATTATGCTAATTATCGTTAACCGTATTCAGTTTTTATATTATAGTTCATATTACAAAGTTTTTAAGGTAAATAACTTGTTCTTTTTCATTAATAACCGGCCTTACTGCGACGGTCAGCAAGTTCCGCCTGCATCTGTTCGTTGTATTTTTTTGTAATAGGATAGAAGCATAAGGCAGCTACTCCCATTCCAAATATCATAGCCGGAATCAGACTGGAGGAAAGTACAATCCCCCTTATAGCCGTACCGCTTTGCTCTGCCCCGATACCGGACACATACCCAAATCCTGAAAGCAGAAACCCTAGGATGGCCCCACCGATACCCAGCCCGGCCTTCAAGGCAAAAACTACACCAGCAAACACAAAACCTGTGGCGCGACGGTAATTTTTATATTCTGAATAGTCGGCTACATCGGCAATCATCGCCCACAACAAAGGTACAGTCGGCGCGTATGCCAGACTCTTCAGGAAATTCAATACAAACATCGTTTCCACATCCGCTTTTCCCGGAAAATAGAACAAAGCTGTAAAAATGGCAGTAAGTGAGAGGCAAACAATAAAAACGCGTTTCTTACCATAACGGTTTGCCAAAAAGCCGGACAAGAAAATCACCCCAAAGAACTGGACAAGTGCTCCCAACATATTAAATACTCCAAATCCTACCTCGTATGCCTTATCGGAAGAATTGACTACCAGCCCGAAAGCATTCAACACAGCATACCCCGCGCTGCCATCTGTTTCCATTGCCACTAATCCCAGACGGTCAAGAAAGGCATACAATGCTCCGGCATCCACATAATTCTCAAAATAATAGTTCATGGCACTACCCCACATGGCAAGCGTAATAAAAATGAAAAGCGTAAGTATGAACATAGCCCGCCAAGGAGCACTTCCAAATACATCCTTTATATCCTGAAGCGTATCTGTCTTTTGACTGGCAGGCGGCTCTATGCGCTCACGAGTTGAAAAGAAAGTAATGACCAGAAAAACGAACCCGATACAAGCGAACAAAGAGATAGTACATAACCAGCCATGCGCTTTGTCTCCACCATCCGAAAACTTGCTTACCAAAGGGAGCGTAAGTCCCTGCACCACAAACTGGGCAATGGTAGCCGCCACAAAACGAATGGAAGTGATACTGGTACGTTCCTTTATATCACCGGACATCACTCCGCCCAAAGAAGCATACGGCGTATTGTTAAAAGAATAAAGGCTCATCAGCAAGGTATAAGACAACGTAGCATACAATGCTACCAGCCCTTTATCTTCAATGCCCGGATTATAGAAAGCCAACACATAGAAAACCATGAAAGGCAACGCAGTCCAAAGCACCCACGGACGATATTTCCCGAAACGTGTCTTGGTGCGGTCACTCAATAATCCCACTGTAGGATCGACAAAGGCATCCGTGATACGCGCCACCAACATCACCGTACCGGCAATGGCACCTTCCAGACCGAATATGTCCGTATAAAACTTTGTCTGATAAATCATCATCATCTGGAAGACCAGATTAGCCGAGCAATCCCCCAGGCTGTAACCGATTTTCTCGGCCATCGAAACTTTTTGACTTTGTGTATTCATGGTTATTACATTAAAATATCTTCCATAATTACTTTACGCCTATTGAAAACAAAAATGAGCTAAACAAAATGTTGTCCCTGCTCCAATCTTTAGAATCTTATTCCAGACGAAACAAAAGTACACAAAGCTTTATGATTCCTGTAATCACAATGATACACGCATCTTTACAGGCAGAACAGACGTGCTCCGCCTGTAACATTTTTCTTTGATGATGTTACATCAAGGTCTATTTACCTGATAATTAAACAGAACGGGGGGCTGCCCAACATTGAACAGCCCCCCGTTTCCCGACAAACAGCATTCAGCGTTTCTCGTAATACTTCACCCAGTCCACCCACATTTCCACAGGTAACTCTTTCGGATCCACAGCACCAACCCATGAGCCACCCAACTGCATATCTATCAATAAATAGTAAGGTTGATAGAAAGGGAACTGCCCTTCCTTGTCCGTATCAATGCGCGGATAAGTATAGGTATGACGATGATTGACAGCAAACACCAAACTATCCGGATAAATATCTACCGAATAGATATTGTATTCCTCAGGATTTATCTTATTGATGCCTCCGTGAGGCGGATTATCCTTTATACCTAATATATGTGTATAATATGAATGAGTAGTCTGATAAGCAATATGATCATGGTTCAACCGTTCCATAATATCAATCTCTCCTCCTTTGGGCCACTCCGCTTTTTCGGGAAGCATCCATATAGCCGGCCATGCCCCCTTAGCGGCTTGCAACCTGGCACATACTTCTACTCTTCCGCCCGTAAACAGTTTCTTTCCTTTGGTATATACACCACCGGTCAGATAAGGAGCCGTATCATTTTTCTGAGTATGATTGGCTATTCCACGAAGTATCAGATTCCCATCCTGCATAGCATAACATGAATCATAATAAGACATATAGTTGTTCCAATCGGATGTTCCGCGAGGTATCTTAGTCCATACCGATTCGTCAAAACTGTTTTTTTGATCAAAGTCCTCTACCCATACCAGCTTCCATTCTTTACTTTTAACCGATGTCTTACAAGCACTCATCAAACAAACCAGCCCCATGCAGGCCCAAACAAATAAAAGGATTTTTCTCATAGTATTTATTTCTATCTGATTAAAAAACAACGCCGTATCAAACGAAATATAATCTCATTCAATACGGCTAATTATCTATTAATAATGTATTTATTTCGCCAGGCTATAAACCACATCCATTATCTTCTGGCCTATTTCATCTGCCGCCTCCATGGTTGCAGCCTCAGAATACACACGGATAATAGGTTCGGTATTACTCTTACGCAAATGTACCCACTTGTCCGGGAAATCTATTTTCACACCGTCTATGTCGTTTATCTCTTCATCCTTATACAGTTCCTTCACCTTGGCCAGAATAGCGTCCACATCCGTTTCCGGAGTCAGATCAATGCGATTCTTGGCAATGAAATAAGGAGGATAAGTAGCACGCAGTTCGCTGACTTTCTTCCCTTCATGCGCCAAATGGCTCAGGAATAAAGCAATTCCCACCAATGCATCACGTCCGTAATGACTTTCAGGATAGATTACTCCACCATTTCCTTCACCTCCAATCACAGCATGAGTCGCTTTCATCTTGGTAACCACATTCACTTCCCCTACAGCCGAAGCATTGTATTCACAGCCATATTTACGGGTCACATCGCGCAAAGCACGGGTAGAACTCAAGTTAGAAACGGTATTTCCGGGAGTATGTTTCAATACATAGTCTGCCACGGTCACCAATGTATATTCTTCGCCATACATTTTTCCATCCTCACAGATCATAGCCAGACGGTCAACATCCGGGTCTACAACGAAAGCCACGTCACAACCGCCTTTGGCCATCAATCCCATAATGTCCCCCAGGTTCTTTTCCAAAGGTTCCGGGTTATGCTGAAAATCACCGGTCGCTTCACAATAAAGCTTTTCTACATGCTTCACTCCCAACCTTTCCAACAATTCAGGAAGAATAATACCGCCAACTGAATTAACGCAATCTATAGCTACACGGAAATTGGCCTTACGGATAGCATCCACGTCTACCAATTTCAAAGCCAAAACACTATCTATATGTTTCTGATTGTAGGTATTGTCTTCGCGATAACTTCCGATGTGGTCTATATCGGCAAACTCAAACGCTTCCGCTTCTGCTATACGCAGCACTTCATTTCCTTCTTCCTTATTCAGGAATTCTCCATGCTCATTCAGCAACTTCAAAGCGTTCCATTGTCTGGGATTGTGGCTGGCAGTCAAAATAATGCCACCGCACGCTCCTTCCATGGTTACAGCCAGTTCTGTAGTCGGTGTAGATGCCAGTCCGATATTCACCACATCAAACCCCATTCCCATTAAAGTACCGCATACCACGTTCTTCACCATCTCACCGGAGATACGTGCGTCACGTCCTACTACAATTTTATTACTCTTTACTGTGGTTGTTTTACGTATCAGCGTTGCATAAGCTGATGTAAATTTCACTATATCCAGCGGGTTCAAACCTTCCCCCACGTGCCCACCAATGGTTCCACGAATTCCGGATATTGATTTAATTAATGTCATCGTGCTAATTGATAAGTTATTTCATAGTAACAAGGATAGACAGAAGCAGAAGCGTCAGATTGTCCTTCACTGTGAGGTACAATCAGTCTGACCTTAGAACGACCGGAAATCTCCCTGCCGACCTTTATGTAATTGAATGGAATCAACCATCCTGAAGGTACATAAGGTGTACCCCAAACTGTATACATTATACCGGAGGTGAATGTAGCTGAAAAAGATTTTCCACTTTTTGTCAGCATCATAGCATCCGGATAAACCATTTGAGAATTCCCATAGTCTGTATTCCAAGACAAAGAATCTATTCCATCCGAAGTAATCTGTTCCTCCACATACCGGACCAGAATCTCATAACGACCGTCTTTCAAACGCTCTCCGTTTCCCTCTTCCACAATCTGCATATAAACACCTGTTTCCGAGAAAAGGACAAACTGGTTTTCATCCACATTGGTCGTAGAATCCTGTTCCTGGAACTGTTCAAAGCTGATCACATTGATATCTTCCCGTTCAATAAATCGTTTGATAGCTTCTCTCTCTTCTTCTTTCATTTCAGCATAGGTCTTTCCATTATTGCAAGACTGGAAGACCAGCCCTAAAAGAAACACAGATGCGAACAATATACCTAATTTCTTCATTCTAAGTTCTGTTATTTTCGGGCAAAATTAATAAATAAGCCCCTAACTTTTATATTGTTTGTATGCAATTATACTAAAATAACTATTTTTTTGCCAGAAGCAGTTCCTCGTATTTCACCAAAGCCTGTTTAAACAGTTCGATGGCTTCATCCATTGTTCCATAAAATTCACCACCGGATGCATTCAAATGACCACCTCCATTAAAAAATTCGGCAGCCACTTTATTACAAGGGAAAGCACCTACAGAACGCAGAGATACCTTTATCATATTCTTTTCCGTATCCTCACGCAAGAATACGGAGAAAATAATATTCTTTATGGAAAGCGGAATATTCACAAACCCTTCCGTATCTCCTTTTACATACTGGAATTTACTTTGTTCCTCTTTTGTCAGCCAAATCAATGCCGAATTGAACTGAGGGAATACTTGCATCTTGTCGTACAGTACATATCCCATCAGGCGTAAACGTCCCTCAGAATACGTATTATAAACTTTACGATAAATCTCATCCTTATCAATGCCTTTCGAAAGCAGTTCACTGATAATGAAATAAATCTCACGGTCATTAGAATTATAAGTAAAGCCACCTGTATCGGTCATCATCCCCGTATAAATACATTCAGCACCTTCCTTGGTGATATCCTCAAAATACCCCAGACGGCATATCAACCGGAAAACCAATTCCGATGTAGAAGATATTTCAGGATGAGAAATAATGATTCTACAAAAGGCTTCCGGATTAAGGTGATGGTCAATCATCATTTTACGTGCCGGAGACTGAGCCACTGCATCCGCCATCGCATCAATACGAGACAATGCATTGAAATCCAGACAGCAGATCACATCCGCCTCATTCAGCAGCTTATTGGCAAATTCAGTATATTTATCGTACCGGATTATATCCTTGGCTCCCGGCATCCATCTCAGAAAATCCGGAAAAGCATTGGGAACAATGACATTCACCGTCTTTTCCTGTGATTCCAAGAAATGCCATAATCCTAACGAGGAGCCAATAGCATCACCATCCGGTGACACATGGGTAACAATAACTATTTTATCAGCTCTTTCAAACCATTTTTCGGCATGGTCTATATTAGCCTGTGCAATTACTTTTGATAACATATTCAATCTTTTTCTTTTGAAATGGCAAATTTACAAATTAATTCTTTATTCACAGAAGAATACGGTAAGAACCTTTCGGAGACATATCAATATAATCCAATCCCAAACCTCTACACTCGTCCTTTAACAAATTCAATCTATACCCACCGAGCGAAGCATCCAGTATGACCTTCCTTATTTTAAATATTTTTTGTAATGGGGCAATTTTTCCTTTAAAACCTTTACACAAGTACATATAATCAATATCCAACAAACTATCAACCGATCTGCTCCGCCAGCGGTTATCCACCAAAACACATATATTCATACCTTTATAATGATAAATGCTATCCTGTTGCCAAACATCTTTTTGAGGGGAAACTTTTACTTGCGAATGGGCCAGGATTAACTGAAAAGACTCCTCTTTCATATAATATAGACAACCTGAAAATCCTATAAAAAGATTGATTCCACACAAAACAGTAATCAACGTTTTCCGTGAAGGAGATAACAGATAAGATAATACCACAAACAATAATACATAAAGAATACCAACCTGAAGCAAAGACAAATGTATATCGCCGGAATGTGATACAGGCAAATCCCCCACCCATTGCATACTGTCATTCAGCAACCGCAACACCCCGTTCAATCCTTTTACCACCCATATATGCAATACCGTAAAAGGAGACAAGACAAAACTTGCTACCGATCCATAAATTATAACAAGCACTAAAGGTGCCACTACCAGATTGGCCGGTAAAAAATAAACAGGAAAATAAGCGAATTTATAAATAACCACGGGAGCTGTCCCTAACTGTGCCGCCAGCGAAACTGCCACTATCCCCCAAATATAACGAGGTACAGGGTGACGCACCCGCCAATACCGGGAAATGACAGGATAAATAAACAAAATTGAAAGTACAGCCAGAAATGACAACTGGAACCCGGTATCAAAAAGATAAAAAGGATTGTAAAGCAGCATAAAGAATGCCGCTACAGACAAGGTATTCAATGACAAAGTCCGTTCTCCTGCCGCACGCGCCGCTGTCATTAACATACACATCACCACCGCCCGTATAACCGAGGGAGGCAAGCCCACTAAAAAAGCAAATGTCCATAACAACAACACAATAATGCCACACTTTACCCATCGCAGCAGGCAACTTCTATCCAGCGGACGCAATATCCAACACAATAATCCCCACAAAACAGCTATATGCATTCCTGACAAAGCCAAGATATGGCTCACTCCCGCCACTTGATAAGTTTCACGTAAATCCTCACTCAGTTCCTCTTTATAGCCAACAGTCAAAGCCGACAATACGGCAAATTCATCTCCCGAGAATCCCCACTTCCGATAACTGTCCAGTATTTTCTCTCTCCATACACCTGCCCGCTGTTTCCATGTCAATGCCGATTTCTTGCCTGTCCATTGCCAATACCCCGGAAAGATTACGGCCGTTCCGCTAATTTGCTGTCTGAAAAGATAAGCCGCATAATCAAATTCTCCCGGAATCACCTCTCTTTCAGGAGTCGAGATACGTGTATAAAAGTTCAAATGGTCTCCACATCGTAAATTTACAGAAAGACTATCTTTCATAATATAGACTAGTATCATACGATTAACAGGAACCATCCCCCTCTCAGACATTTCTTTATCTATCCGCAATTTACAGAGATATGTTTTTACCTTTTCTTGCGGAACATCCACTATCACCCCTTGATACATATTCTTCCCTGATGACCATTCATAGTCCACCCGTTGCCATTTTTGCTGTAGCAACAATGCCCCTACACAAAATAGAAACATAAAAACCATGCCTCCAAATAACCATCGGGAAAGGTAGCCTTGCCATTTCATCAATACAATCAAGCCAATCAAGCACCCCAATATTCCCGTGCCAGAAACAAGCACAGGCAAGGCGCCTTGAAAAAAATGATCGGATACAAAAATTCCGGCGACTAGAGGTATAGTCAACCGGAACATGGAACAAGGCTTTACAGCCGCTATATTTCGCACGTTGGTTTTAAACTCAAAGAGATTTCAACCGATGTATCATGTCTGACATATCAGGAGCTTTGAACACAGCATTTCCTGCCACCAGCACGTCCGCTCCAGCCTCTACAAGCTGTCTGCCGGTTTCCAGGTTCACTCCCCCGTCAACCTCTATCAATGCCTGCGAACCTGTATTCGTTATCAATTCACGTAATTCCCTCACCTTATCCAGGGTATGTACAATAAATTTCTGACCACCAAAACCGGGATTCACACTCATCAGCAACACCATATCCACATCACGGATAATATCGGCCAACATAGCTACAGGAGTAGAAGGATTCAATGTGACAGCCGCTTTCATTCCGGCATCCTTTATCTGTTGCACCACTCTATGCAAGTGTACACAGGCTTCATAATGCACATTCATCATCATTGTTCCCAAATCTTTCACTTCTTTAATGAATTTCTCAGGATTAACAATCATCAAATGTACATCCAAAGGTTTTTCAGACAACTCGGCTACATATTTCAATACAGGAAAACCAAAAGAAATATTCGGTACAAACACACCATCCATTATATCAATATGCAGCCAGTCGGCATCACTACGATTTATTTGTTCTATGTCTGCCTGTAGATTAGCAAAATTGGCAGACAACAAAGAAGGGGATATCAGAGGTCTATTCATGGTTCACTGTTCTTATTCTTTTTATACAGAACAAAGATAACCATATTTTATATAAGAACAGTGAAAAAGTTCATTTTATTTCGGCAAAGTAAACCGCACACCCAACTGTATATTAAAATTAAAAGGATGTTCCTTGCGAATCGTATTTACATTACTGCCGTCATCAAAGTAATAAACAACTCCCGGCTCCGCATAAATACCCAATTTCTCCGTAATCTTAAACTGCGCACCTGCCGCTGCGGACAAAGACCATTGCAAAGGTTTCACTTTGACATTTTCCTCCCCTCCCGAAAACTGTTCATCTTTTCCTGCATTTGATGTAGAAACACTGCCGATAATGCTCCGCTTTCCAGACACACATTTTTCTACCGCTCCACCTGCCGAGGCATACACTTCAAACCGCTTGTTACTCCATATATTCCGGTTCACTTTCAGAGGAATACCCACATAATGCAGTTTCTCTTCCCAACCATAATTGTTTTTTTCGGTTCCCGAACGTGTTTCGGATGAAAGCTGGGTATAAGTCACCCCGGTTTCTACAGCCCAATCATCACTTAAATCAAAACGAAGGGAAGCTCCAAAAGTAACAGGCATACGATATTTTATATCAGACTGCGCATCCTTTCCTTCCGACAAGTTATTGAACTGAACCAGCTTATCAATTTCAGCCCTTGTTTCCACTCCATAAGCGCTATTCATTGTTGCATTCCTTGTGCCATTAGGCAAAGGCAAATATCCATCCATACTAGTCGAGGATGAAAAGGTTCCATTACCGGTAGAAAGTCCTACCGACCAGTTTCTGTCCTTCTTTCTATGAGGAGCCACGTAAGCGTAATTCGTTTTGGCAGCCGAATAGGAAGATCTGCCGGCCTGTTTCTGCTGTTTTTGTTCCACTATAACAGATTCCTCTTTCTGCTCTTCAATATAATTTTCCTCTATTTGTATCTCTTCCACCTCTTTATTTAGCAAAACCTTCTGTTCGGCAGCCAATGCCTCTGCCTTAGCAACCCCACCAACTTTTACATGTTGTTTTTTCCCAGAGCGGGCAGCAGGAACTACCAAGGCCATAGGTTGCTCAGGAGTGATTGATCCCGGCACCAACTCATCGGGTTCGTGCATTACATTCAACTCTGCCGACTGTTTCTCCAAATAGTTTGCAGAAGGTGACTGCCAAAACCATACGGTCAATGAAGACACAACCACTAACAAGGCAACAGCTGCTACAGCCTGCCAGCGGCGCCACATCGGAATTACTTTCGGAACCGTATCCAGTTCCTTTTCCAACTGTTCCCAAAGATCAGCAGGAGCCGGTTCCGAATAGCCCTCCATCCGGGTGCGGAAATTTTTTATCCATTTATCTTTTTCTTTCATTCCTATATCCTCTTTCTATAATCATTTATTTTTTTCATCAATAAGGTTTTGGCTCTGTATAATTGAGATGATGAAGTATGTTCTGTAATTCCTAGCATTTCAGCAATCTCCTTATGTCCCTTTTCTTCTAATACATATAAATTAAAGACCGTTCTATATCCATCCGGAAGCTCTTTAATGAATTGCATTAAAACAGATTGGGGTATTTGCTCAAAATCATCCTCATCTCCATCTATCACATCGGGCAACTCTTCGACTATCACTTCCTGATTTGTAGAAGCTTTCTTGCGAAGATAGCCCAGTGCTTCATTTACCATAATACGTGTCAGCCATGCTTTCAATGACCCCTCTCCTTTATAAGTAAACTGACTGAATGAACGAAATATATTCAAAAATCCATCATGTAAGACATCCTGTGCCACTTCCCTATCACCTGTATAACGAACACAAACGGCCATCAATTGCCCGGCATAACGCTCATACAATTGCTTGCGTGCAAGGTTATCACCCTTGCCGCAACGTTCCACCAATTCTGTTTCATTCATTGTTTGTGACACTTCTTTATTGGATAAATGATAAGACTGCAAAAATACTGCATCCGGAAGAATAAAATTTTTGCTTAAGCAGATTTAACATTTTTACAAGCAGTAAACTTACTATCTTCGCATTTAAGCCATAGAAACAATTCTAGAAACAGAGAATATGAGAAAATATAAAGCGACAGTTATTGTTATAATTATGGTAATGCTGATTCCATTTATGCAATCTTGCCTGGATGACTATGATGATGACATCTACGACATGCAGGCAGGAATGCCTTTTAACGCCGCTTTAGCAACCGTAGTGACCCCCAGCGAAATACCCGGTGAAGCAATGATAGAAAGCGATAATGATGGAGTAGCATACGTAGTGAATCCCGATAAATTAACACGTTTTGAAACAAATAATCCGGGGCAACGTATTTTTTATACCTATATAAATGCAGACAATCCGACCGGAGATGCAAGTAAGAAAGGACCTTTTATTTCTATAGATTACTTGCAGAAGATTTTAACCAAACGAATGGATACATTAAAAGAAAATGAGGAAGATATTTACGGACATGATGGAATCAACCTCATCACTCCCATTATGGGTAAGACACACCTGACCCTTATGTTCCAAATATTAGGTTTCAACTCTAATATCAAACATCGGATCAGCCTTGTAGCCACAGAAGGAACTGTTCCTGACGCAAACGGATATATGGCCGTAGAATTACGCCACAATGCCGAAGGTGACAGACAGGAATATCCGAGTTCCGGTTATGTATCCTTCCCTTTATTGGATGTTCCCGGATATAAAGAGGGTAAGCTACAAGGATTTAAAATAAAAATGAATACCATTAACAATGGCGAAGAAACCGTTACAGTAAGTTATAATAAAAGTAAATCTACAAACTTTCCGTTCATACAGAAAGGTATATCCAACACAAAAACTAAATGATTCTTAACAACTCCTTGTCTTATTGTAACGAAAAGGCTGTATCCGAAAATCTTTCGATACAGCCTTTATCATTTATTCCACCTTATTATTATCCGAAGTTCTGTAGCCTCTCAAAAAATCAGCCACATTCATACGTTTCTTTCCTGCCAGCTGCAAAGTAAGCACATTAATAAAACCATCTTTTACAGCCACCTGAAAATAGGTCTTCATATCCGTACGGATATCGCCTATATTCATCTCATGTGAAGCAAAAACTTTCTCCGTTTCATATATTTTTAAAACCTGACGTGTTCCATCAGCCACACACAGTTCGGTCCATGCAGCCGGATAAGGAGACAGCCCGCGAATAAAGTCATAAATCTGCTTCACACCTTTATTCCAGTCTATACGGCAAGTCTCTTTAAATATTTTCGGTGCCGGACGCAACTCCGTTTCCTGCCGGATCAAACTTTCCTGAGGAACAGGTTTCACACTTCCATTCAAAATAGCATCCACGGTTTCCAAAACCAAATCTCCCCCCAAATACATCAGCTTATCATGTACTATTTCCACATTATCCGTATCAGCAATAGGAACGCGCACCTGTTGGATAATCTCACCGGTATCTATCTCATGTTTCAAGAAAAAAGTCGTAATACCAGTTTCCGTATCTCCGTTTATCACCGCCCAATTTATAGGAGCAGCTCCTCTATATTGAGGTAATAAAGATGCATGCAAGTTAAATGTGCCCAAACGCGGCATATTCCATACTATTTCGGGAAGCATACGGAAAGCAACTACAATTTGTAAATCGGCTTGTAAAGACCGGAGTTCCTCTATAAAAGCCTCATCCTTCAATTTCTCCGGCTGAAGTATCCTCAGACCTTGAGAAACAGCATATTCTTTCACCGGACTAGGTTGCAGCACACTGCCATGTCGTCCCATCGGTTTGTCGGGCATAGTTATCACACCTACTACATTATAGCCTCCTTCAACCAATCTTTTCAGGCTCTCCACCGCAAAATCGGGAGTACCCATATATACGATCCGCAAATCTTTCTTTTCCATATACTTACATTATTTAATCTTCAGAGAAATCAACCAACACCTGCCGGTACGAATTAAATATTTTGGACTTGGAAACAAACCCTTTGTATTTTCCCTCTTCATTAATCACAGGCAGGTTCCAGGCCTTTGTATCATCAAACTTCTTCATCACTTCTTCCATTGAATCAGTAACATTGATCCGTGCCGGAGGAGAAATCATAAATTTTTCCACCTTGAAACGATGGTATAATTCCTGACGGAACATAATATTACGGATATCATCCAATACCACAATGCCCAAAAGTTCTCCATTGACATCCACTACCGGAAACAAATTGCGTTTAGCCTGCGAAATGACTTTAACCATTTCACCTAAATCCATATCAGGACGCACTTTCTCAAAATCAGTTTCAACCACACTGTCAATATTCATCAGAGTCAATACGGCCTTGTCTTTATGATGCGTTATCAATTCACCTTTCTTAGCCAAACGCATAGAATAAATACTATGCGGCTCGAATATCATAATGGTAAGATAAGAGCTGACAGATACCATCATCAGCGGAAGGAACAAATCATACCCGCCAGTCAGTTCTGCAATCAGAAAAATACCAGTCAGCGGAGCATGCATTACTCCCGACATCAATCCCGCCATTCCCAACAAGGCAAAATTTTTCTCCGGGATATAAGGACCTACATGCAGTTCATTACAGAAATGAGCGAAGATAAACCCGGTGATACACCCCAAGAACAAACTGGGAGCAAAAATTCCCCCGCAACCACCACCGCCATTCGTTGCACTGGAAGCAAAGACTTTGAAAAGTACAATCATGGCCAAATAAACGAGTAACAAATTATCGAACCCATAAAAGATAGAGTTATTCATTACTGTATTCCAGTCATGATTGGTTACGCCATTCAGCAATAAATTAATAGTATCATATCCTTCACCATACAATGGAGGAAACAAGAAAATCAATATGCTCAGCATTGCACCGCCTATAGCCAGCTTGATATACGGATTACTATATCGACGAAATATATTCTCCACAGAATTCATAGCCCGCGTAAAATACAAAGAAACCAATCCGCACGCAATGCCTAACAGAATTGCCGAAGGAATGCGCTCCATCAGAAACGGTTCATCCATATGGAACTTGAACATGGCATCGGGACCGGTAAGAATATAAGAAACAGTAGCTGCCGTGACACAGGAAACAAGAAGAGGCAACAATGATGCCATCGTCAGATCAATCATCAAGACTTCCAAAGTAAAAACCAAGCCTGCAATAGGAGCCTTAAAAATACCGGCCACAGCACCTGCCGCACCACACCCCACCAACAGCATCAGGGTCTTATGCTCCATCTTGAATACACTTCCCAAATTAGAACCGATAGCCGATCCGGTCAGCACAATCGGAGCCTCTGCACCTACGGAACCACCAAAACCGATAGTAATGGCACTGGCTATCACAGACGACCATGTATTATGCCGCTTGATGCGGCTTTGGCGACGGGATATGGCATATAATATTTTCGTCACCCCATGACTGATGTCATCTTTCACAATATAACGAATGAACAATCCGGTAAGAAAAATACCAAAAACCGGATACACCAAATACAACCAGTTGACTCCTGTAGAATCAAAATTTTCAGTCAGAAATTCCTTGATCCATTCTACTAGAAACTTCAGAAACCATGCGGCCAATGCCGTAAAAATACCAGCAAGAAAACTTAATATAAGAATAAAGTGTTTCTCTTTTATCTTCTTTTCGCGCCATAAGATAAAGCGCTGTAACCAACTTTTCTTATTTTCGTCTATAATTGCGTCCATTCCTTTTTTTACTCTCTAATAATCTTCACTTCTCCCCCTTTACCCAGTTTGATAATGCTGGATGGTTTGGGATGCCCCACTTCATCTTGTCTATACTCCACAATATAGTCTACAGCTTGTTTTACTTCTTCACTGATTTCACTGAAGTTGGCAGGTGAAGGCTGACCGCTGATATTGGCAGAAGTCGACACAATAGCTTTACGAAACCGGAAACAAAGTTGTTTGGAGAATTCCTCAGCCGTAACACGAATACCTACACTGCCGTCCTCAGCCAGCAAATTCTCAGCCAGATTACGTGCCCCATCATAAATAATAGTCAATGGTTTTGTGGTAAACTCAATCAAATCCCAAGCTACCGCAGGTACATCACTAACATAAAAATTTACTTTTACCGTACTGTCCACCAATACAAGCATCGCCTTACTGTCAGCACGCTTCTTTATATCATAAACTCGTTTCACCGCCTCCGGATTAGTTGCATCACAACCTATTCCCCAAATAGTATCAGTAGGATAAAGAATCACTCCTCCCTTCTGCATCACTTCACAGGCTCTCTTCAAATCCTCTCTAAAATCTCCGTTCATATCGTTTTTTATTATTTGGTTCTCATTTTAACAAGTTGCAAATGTAGCAAATCCTCTTGATAATGACGAGTTAAACCCGAAAAAAAGATACCTTGATTGTTTTCCGAAACAGTCAAGGCATCTTGTCCACACAATAAGGATACTAATTCTCCCTTTATCTTCTATTTTAAAACAAAGTATTCGTATCCTCCACCAGCCTGCCCATAGCCCAAGCCGCCCGGATATTCAGTTCTCTATCCAAAATCAACACATCGGCATCCATATCTTTCTGCAATGCCCCCTTCCGGTCATCCACTCCCATAATCCGTGCCGGAGTTTCAGAAGCCATCCGCACGGCATCGGCCAGCGGAATACCAGCTTTTACCATTGTCCGTACCAATACATCCATGGTTGCTATGCTACCTGCCAATGAAGAATGATCAGCCATTTTGCATACACCATCTTCTATAATCACATTAGGATCTGTTATTTCCATTCCATCAGCGGCGGCATATGCCAAAGCATCCGTAACCAAACAAGTTTTTTCCACTCCCTTCAACTTATAAGCCAACCGAAGAATAGTAGCAGGTAAATGGATACCGTCGGCAATCAATTCAATGGTCATTCCGTCTGTCAGATAAACACTTTCCACTGTCCCTTCGTATTTATATTCACGACATTTATGGAATCCCGGCATACCGTTATAGAAATGGGCAGTATGAGTAAACCCAGCTTCAAACGCAGCTTTTATCCCCTCGTATTCCGATTCTGTATGTGACACAGCCACTAATATACCTTTTGATTTCAAATAGCGGGCAAATTCCAACGCGCCCGGAAGTTCAGGTGAAGCGTCCCAACGCTTGATGCAGTCAGTACTTTCCAATAAAGAAGTATATTCCTCTTTATCAGGATTCTTCAATTTCCCGGCAAACTGCTCACCTGCTCTTTTCGGATTCAGATAAGGGCCTTCTACATGCAACCCCAACACAGGACTGTCCTTCTCGTTCATCAAGGTTTCGCACACAGTTACCGCCTTACGGATTTCTGAAAAAGGAGAAGAAGACAAAGTTGGGAAAATACTGGTCGCCCCATGCTTCTGATGCGCTTTTATAGCTGCGCGGAACGCCTCTTCCGTACATTCATTAAAATCGTGACCACCACCGCCATGAGCATGCATACACACATATCCGGGTACAATATACATCCCTTTAGCATCAATCAATTTTGCACCGATCAGTGCCAGGTCACAGTTAGTCACTTCCAATATTTTATTATCCCGTATCAGTACAGAGCCTTCGTCCAGCCAACCTTGCGGAGTAAAAATCTTGCCGTTAATAATTTGAGTCAACATGATTAGCGAGTATTAGATAATATTTATTCAACGTTTTTTTGTAACAACAAAAGTAAACACTTCTATTGAAAAAGAAAAGTAAAACCTTTATTATCTTTTTTGTTTCTTCAATGAGAATATAGGCAAAAACAAAAATATTCCAAGTATAGACATAACTAACCCGCCTATAGTACCTGCTGCCAAAGGGAACCAGAAAGCCTCTTTTCCATCTCCCACCATAAAAGGAATAAATCCCAGAATAGTAGAAACGACCGTCAGAAAGATAGGCAGAATTTTCGAATTCCATGCCTTGGTGAAGGCACGTACCGGTAATAACAGAGGATACCTTTTTCTTATCGCATTATATTCATTTAGAATATAAATACTGGCATTTACTGTAATACCGCAAAGTAATACAAAAGAAGCAAATCCCCCCTGATCAAAATTCAGTCCGAAAAGATAAAACGTAAGGAATACGCCGATATAGGATATCGGAATAACAAAAATGATAGCCAAAGGCTGTTTCAAGGAATTAAACAAAATAGCCGTCGTAAAGAAAATAATGGCGATTACAATCAACAGCAATGCGTATTGCTTGTTATCTTTCTTATTCCATGACCAGTAATCCTGCTCATTTTCGGCTGTATATCCCATAGGCAATATCTTATTAAATTCTTCCAAGTCTTTCTTCAACAGTTTTTTTCCTTGTTCGGAAGAACCGATATATTCATATTGCAGACAAAGCCGGTATTGCTGGTTTTCTTTAGCGACTTTCTGAGGTGACTGTCCCTTCCGGACAGTAGCGAAATCAGCCAGTTTATAAGAACGGCCATCAATAAAAAAGGGTATATTGACCAATCCCCATACATCATATCGTTGTCCCTGAACCGATGAAAGTTTCAATTGCTCCGTCTGACTGTCAAACAACACGTTACCACAATAAATATCCCTTCCGAAAACAGGGCGCAAAGCGGCGAACAGCTGCGTGGCTGTAATATGCTCTTTCGCCATCCTCAACCTGTCCAAATCCAGATAGAACTCGCTATAATCATCTTTCCACCAAGAGAACTCCGAATTTACCGTAACCTCTTTAATACGACGGTGTAATAACAACTTCTCTTTCAGCTGTTCTGTCCAATAAGAAAGTTCGTCATAATTATATCCATACAGTTTCACACGGAAACTTCCCGCACTCTCACGCACATCGTTACTGAAGCCCTGATCCTGCAAACCATATACACTCCAGCTACCACCTCCCAAAGTCAGTGCCTTACTGATTATATTAGCTTTCAAAGTATACGGGAATCCGCTCCGCTGATTTTCTTTTGTAAAATAAATCTGGATATTAGCCTGACGCGCATTATAGATATACGTCTGAAACTGCCTGATTTCCTTGAAATCGCTCAGATAAGTTTCCATCCTCTTAATCAGCACATTCATCTGCTCCAATGTACTGCCATTAGGCAACGTAGCATAAACGGAAAGCACCACTTCACCTTCATCACGATTGAAATAACTTCCCTCGTATACTTTTTCCGCAAAAAGACGGAGGCTGCCACCTAAAGCCTTGTTGATTACCGGCTTTACCTTATCCTTGAAGGTAGGATTATCAAATACCTTATTATAATATTCCACCCATTTACCTTCTCCTTCCATCTTCTCGGGCAGCATAAATACAGGCAGACCGAACCCCAGCAGCAATAATAGGCAAGCTATCACCCTGAAACGGCATAAATAATAAATCACCCCTTGATAGAAACGGGTAAAATAGACAGTCAACCGTTTCATAAAAGTGGGTCTGAGCAGAAAACGTCTTCTTTTTCTTCTCTTTTTCTTTTCCAAACCTATTTTATCAATCATGGACGGAACAAAGAATAATGCAACAAACAAAGATACTGCCAGATTGATAATGACCACCGCTGCAAAATCCTGCAAGTTCAGACGTATCTTCTCATCCAGAAAGAAAATAATAACCAATGCCCCGATAGTAGTCAGCGTGGCCGCCAGTACAGAAACAAACGCCTTCAGATTGCGGCGATGCAGAATATGGTCTGTCATCACTATCGTATTATCTATCACCAAATTCAATGAGATGGTAATACCCGCCAATGAATAAAGCTGCATTTCCAGACCAAATGCATAATAAAGAATGACGGCAACAGATATATTAACCGCCAGACTGGTCACAATCAGGAACAGATAACGCAGATTTCGTGTTATCAACGCTACAAACAGCAATAAAATCAATACGGTCAGTCCGGTACGGAAATAAATCTTATCCAATTCTTTCTGAATATATTCCGTAGCGTCATAACTGATATGTACCTCATAGCCCGGAGGCATCTTCTGTTGCAACTCACCCATAAGGTGCTTCACTTCCCCACTTAAATTTAATTGATTGGCAGTTTCCTCGGCTGTGATATACAGGTAGACAGAATTCAGCCCGTTTATCCGGTAATAACTTTGCGGTCGTTCTTCCACATGCCTTACCTTTATCAGTTTATCCAGCGTAACCATCGTTCCATCTTCGGCTTGCAGTTGAATGGCTCCCGGTTCAAATTCCATTTCTTTTTCAGTAGATGTACGTACCAGTCTGATCCACTCTCTGCCCTCCGCACCTTTTTCAATAGAACAGATCCCCAGAAACTCTTTTTCATAATGGCGGTTAATGGCCCGTTGCACAGCCTGCAGTGTGATTCCCAAACGCGAAAGCTGGTCACTGTCATACTCCAACTGCCACTCCATAGGTGTAGCTCCATTCAGTTCCACTTTATAAATCCCCTTCAACTGTCCCAATACCGGCTTGATATTCTCTTCCGCATACTGCTGAATCAAAATAGGATTGGCAGGCGCATTCAGTGTATAAGTAATAAAAGGTCTGGATGCCTTATCATCCGAACGTCGCGTACTGATTTGAGGATAACTCACCCCCTCGGGCAGCTGAGGCCAGGTCTGTCTGATGATGGTAGACACTTCAAAGCGGGTAACGTCAATATCCGCATGCTTGTCCAGTTCCAAAGAAATTGAGCCGCTGCCGTTATCCGAAGTAGAGTTCACCTTCCTGATTCCCTTTACTCTGGCCATCATCGCCTCCAGTTTACTGGTAACCTCCGCCTCAATAACCCGTGACGAATTGCCGGGCATACTGAAAGAAACAGTCAGACCGGGCAAGGTACGCGACGGCGCCAGCTTAACCGGCAACAGCGGTACTAATACCACCCCTATCAGTGACAGGCAGACAAATGTCACTATCAAGGTAAACGAGGAGAGGTTACGCGGATTACTCATCGATAAATTCCTGTATTAAAATCAAACTTGTCCGCAAGGGAAAAACCGGACTCAAAATCGTGCAGCGTCAGTTTACGTATCTTATAATAATTCAACCAATAATTCTGCAAAGCCGAAATATAATTTTTCTGCGCCTCCTGCTGGCGGTTCAACGAAAGAGTAAGACTATTCACATCCGCCTTTCCGATGATAAAACGTTGGCGTGTCTGCTCGTATGCCATTACGGCAAGATCCAAAGCCTCCTCCGCACTCGCAATCAAACTCTGCTGAATATTAAAATCATTCACCGTCATAATCACCTCTTCCTCCACACTCAGTTCTTCCTGACGGGCGGCAATCCTCACCACATTCAGATTATTTCTCGCCATATTATATTTACCCTTTCTCACCCCCCAGTCAATCAAAGGAATAGAAACACTGACAGAAACCAAGTCCTGTTGCAAAGGATGCCTGTAAGCATCTCCCAGTTTATCCGCCACCTGGTTAAAGCCCACACTGGCATTAAAGCTGGCATTGAAACGGGATTCTTTCTTTGTCTTGTCCACATTCTGTTCCGCTTCCAGCACATTCTGCCGTTGTTCCAGGAAAGTAGGATTATTCTCTTTGGCCCGCATCAACGCATCATCTACGGGAATCATCTTTCCTGTGGGACGTCCCGGTATATCCAATTCAATCACAGTATTCTTATCCAGGTTCAGAAAGGAAGCCAATGAAAACATAGCGCGTTTCAAAGCAATCTGCGCATTCTGCAACGTATTATGCGCATTCACTTTGTCCAGCTGCAATGTCAGCAAATCGGCACGTGATATGGCTGCTATCTTATGACGCTGGAGTCCGATGCTATAAAGGGTATCACTGGACGCCACATTCTCCTCCGCCAAGCGGTAATCCGCCTGTGCCATAGCCAACGCAAAGAAATAAGTCACCGCTTCTTCTGAAACCATTTCCGTGTTATAAATGAATTGCTTCTTCACCTTTTCATACTTCAACGGCTCTATTTTCCGGTCCCAACGAAAAGCATTATATCCCAACAGGCTCTGTTGATATCCCACACGCACAGGGATACTGGAATACTGTGTAGACTTTGAGTCACCGAAATTACGCATAAAGTCCAGTTCCGAATCAATATAGAAAGTACCGCCCGTCCAGTCCAGATTCTGTTTGATACTCAATCCACCCGATGCGCTGAACATCTGTTGTTCACGATACACATCCATATCCTCATTCGAATCATAACGCTGGGTGATATAGCGATAATATTTAGCCGGAGTCAGATCCAGCGTAAGACTCGGCAAACGGTTCGCCTTGTAAGTACGATATTCCCAATATCCCGACAAATAAAGATTCTGATATC
>OKTE01000255.1_pt1 | contig 32344 bp, 29 predicted proteins | sample 1606151 | NCBI WGS metagenome assembly OKTE01 (sample SAMEA3879527, study PRJEB24766) | human gut metagenome | biome: human-associated habitat; feature: feces | place: USA | collected 1985/1987 | reverse complement strand
ATTCCTTTCAGCTTCTCAGCAACAATTTCTGCCTGCTCTGCATCACGTGCCACACACATGACTGTATCATCTCCGGCAATACTTCCAAGAATCTCCTTCCATTTCAGGGCATCCAACGCAGCCGCCACCCCCATGGCCATTATGAAGGAGGGCACCGAGGAGGCGTTCACCACCCTGATGAGCAACTACTCCATCGGCGATATGTTCTTGGGCAAGGTCGGCGGCTCCCTGGGTGAGGTCTCCGCCCTGTGTCTGCTGGTGGGCGGTGTCTACCTGCTCATCCGCAAGGTCATCTCCTGGCAGATCCCCGTGGCGTACATCGGCACCGTGGCCATCCTGACCCTCATCGCCGCTCCTGCCGGCATCTCCGGCGTGGACTACATGCTGTACAACGTGTTCGGCGGCGGCCTGATGCTGGGTGCCATCTTTATGGCTACCGACTATGCCACCTCCCCCGTCACTAAGCCCGGCCAGCTGATCTTCGGCCTCGGCTGCGGTCTGCTGACCTGCTTTATCCGCCGCTTCGGCTCCTATCCCGAGGGCGTCTGCTATTCCATCCTGATCATGAACTGCACCACCTGGCTGCTGGATAAGTACATCCGTCCCGTCATCTATGGTGCGCCCAAGAAAGAAAAGAAGGAGGCGGCGAAGTAATGAAGATCTCCGGTAAGTTTATTCTCAAGGTCGCCGGCACCTTGACTGTTATTTCCCTCGTTGTGGCCGCCCTGCTGGGTCTGGTCGACAACGTGACCGCCGACAAGATCGCCGCCATCGATGCGGAGAACACCCGCATCGCCATGAGCGCTGTGGCTCCCGAGGGCAGCGAGTTTGGCGACAAGCTGGACATCACCGACGACATGACCGCGGCGGCTGCCTCTCAGGGCGGCAAGCTGGTGGAGCTGTATCCCATGACCACCGCCGGCGCCGACAACGGCTATGTTATGAAGATCTCCGCCTCCGGCTCCCAGGGCAGCATCGTGATGATGGTGGGCGTGGACGCCGACAAGGCCATCACCGGCATCTCCGTGGTCAGCCACGCTGAGACGTCCGGCATCGGCACCAAGGTCGTGGGCAACGAGCCCAACGCCGCCGGCGAGCCGGTCCTGGATCAGTTCATCGGTGAAAGCGGCGCGGGCTCCCTGGTGGTGGGCAAGAACATCATCGCCGTCTCCGGCGCTACCGTCTCCACCAAGGGCATCAACATGGGCGCCAATGCCGCTCTGGCTGTTGCCGAGCTGCTGGGCTAAGAAAGGAGGAGCTGCATTTATGAATTTCGGTAAGCAACTGAAAGAGGGTCTGATCACACAGAACCCCGTCTTGGTTCAGGTGCTGGGTATGTGCTCCACCATGGCCATCACCACGTCGTTCTTCAACGGCCTGGGCATGGGCGTGTCCGTGCTCATTATCCTGACCCTCTCCAACATCTTCATCTCCCTGCTGCGCAAGATCATTCCCAACGAAGTGCGTATCGCCTGCTACATCGTGGTCATCGCCGGCTTCGTGACCTGCGTGGACCTGCTGCTCAAGGCGTTCGTTCCCGCCCTGTCCAGCTCTCTGGGCGTGTTTATCCCCCTGATCGTCGTGAACTGCATCATCCTCGGCCGTGCGGAGGGCTTCGCCTCCAAGAACGGCGTGGGTGCCTCCGCGGTGGACGGCATCTGCCAGGGCATCGGCTATACTCTCGTGCTGATCGTCATGTGCGTATTCCGTGAGTTCTTCGGCGCCGGCACGTTCGGCGGCGGTCTGCTGGGCGGCGGCGCACTGGGCAGCGCACCCGGCGTTGAGATCTTCCCCGCCGAGTACGGTGTCAGCGTGTTGACGCTGCCCGTGGGCGGCTTCCTGACGCTGGGCTGCCTCATCGCTGTGATGCAGTGGGCTCTGGCCAAGAGCGAAAAGAAAAAGGAGGCCAAGTAAGCTATGAGTGTGACTACCTTGCTCGCCATCTCTCTTGGCGCTATTCTGACCAATAACTTTATCTTTGCCCAGTTCCTGGGCATCTGCCCCTTCCTGGGCGTGTCCAAGAAGATCGACACGGCCATCGGTATGGGCGCCGCCGTGACCTTCGTTATGGGTCTGGCCTCCGCATTCTGCTACCTGATCAACATGGTGCTGGTGTCCCTGCATCTGGAGTTCATGCAGACCGTGGCCTACATTCTGGTCATTGCCGGTCTGGTGCAGTTTGTGGAAATGTTCCTGAAGAAGAACATCCCCACCCTGTACACCGCGCTGGGCGTCTACCTGCCCCTGATCACCACCAACTGCGCCGTGCTGGGCGTGGCTCTGCTGAATACCCAGAATGACTACAACTTCATCGAGTCCGTGGTCTACGGCATCACCGGCGGTCTGGGCTTCCTGCTGGCCATCTTCCTGTTCGCGGCGGTCCGCGAGCAGCTGGAGGTCTCCGGCGACAACCCCAAGGCCTTTGACGGCTTCCCCATCGCGCTGGTCACCGCCGGCCTGATGGCTCTGGCCTTCATGGGCTTCAGCGGCCTGAAGGTCTGGTAAGGAGGTAAGGAACTATGACTATTGTATACGCGATCGCCGTTCTGGGCGTACTCGCCATTGTGTTCGGTCTGATCCTCGCTGTTGCCGCTAAGGTCTTCGAGGTCGAGGTCGATCCCCGTCTGCCTGAGATCCAGGCATGTCTGGCCGGCGCCAACTGCGGCGGCTGCGGCTATCCCGGCTGCGGCGGCTGCGCCGAGGCGATCCTGGCCGGTAAGGCCCCCGTTACCGCCTGCGCCCCCGCCGGCCCCGAGAACGCGGCGAAGATCGCCGCCATCATGGGCATGGAGGCTCCCTCCGGCGACAAGATGGTCGCCCACGTGCTGTGCAACGGCGGCTGCAACGCCAAGGATAACTTCGAGTACCGCGGCGTGAAGGACTGTCTGGCGGCTACCAAGGTCTGCGGCGGCGATGCCAAGGCCTGCCGTTACGGCTGCTTCGGCTTCGGCTCCTGCGTGGCGGCCTGTAAGTTCGACGCCATCCATGTCATCAACGGCGTTGCCGTGGTTGACAAGGAGAAGTGCACCAACTGCGGTGCCTGCCGCGCTGCCTGCCCGCACCACCTGATCGTGGAGGTGCCCTACAAGCAGAAGGTGTTTGTCAACTGCTCCAACAAGGACAAGGGCCCCGCCGTTACCAAGGTCTGCGCCAACAGCTGCATCGCCTGCGGTATGTGTGAGCGTACCTGTAAGTTCGACGCCATCCACGTTGTGGACAACGTGGCCGTTATCGACTACAGCAAGTGCAAGAACTGCACTATGTGCGCCAAGGCCTGCCCGCGCAACGCCATTGAGCCTATCCCCACGCCCGAGGAGAAGGAGAAGTTCAAGGCCGCGCAGAAGGCTGCTGCCGAGAAGAAGGCCGCCGCTGCCAAGGCTGCTGCCGAGGCCGCTGAGGCTCCCAAGGCGGAGTAACTCCCTGCAATACGCATCCCCCCGGCGTCAGCCGGGGGGATATTTCTTGCAAAAAAGCAGGCACACTATGTGTGCCTGCTTTTTTTGCGTCTGAGCATTATCCCGCCATAATCTCAAATTTGAGCACGCCCTCCGCCGCGGCGGCACGGGTCATCAGATCATCCAGCTCCTCGGACATATCGCCCGTCTCCGCGGAGATGGTCACGCCGGCGCAGCCGTTGGTGGGGATGGTCTGGTTGATGGTCAGGATGTTGGCGCCGGAATTGGCGAAGATGGACAGGTAGTTGGACAGCACGCCGGGGTTGTCCTTCAGCAGGGCATAAAAGGTGATGATATGCCCCGCGTGCATATTCTGGAAGGGCTGTACGGCATCCTTGTATTTATAGAAGGCGCTGCGGCTGATGCCCACCTGGCGGGCAGCGTCGCCCACGGTGGCGGCCTCGCCTACCTGCAGCATCCGTTTGGCCTCTGCTACCCGGAGAAAGACCTCCGGCAGAGCGTCGGCGGCGACTAAGTAAAATTTCTGTTTCTCCATATTGCTCCTCCTCATGTCCGCCGCTTGCGAACAACTGTATTCATATCATAGCACACCTGCCGGCAGAGCGCAAGAGTCTTTTTTGCGCCGTGACGGAAAAGTTGCGCCGCGCCGCCGTTGTCCCGTTGTGCAGTTTGTCGGGGGCGTGGGCGAAAAGCCCTGGGGGACAGGTGGTTTCACGGTTATTCAACAGCGTGTCGTCCGATAAGCGTGTGCAGCAAATGAATATGCACGCAAGTATACACGCATAAGAGTAAAAGCCGCCTGATTATGTCTATTAACTGTGTTTTTGCAACTTTTTACGAGAATTATCAGGCAACATAACGCTGGTGGAAAAAGGTGTGGAAACTGTGCAAAACCCTATACACAAAGGGCTGCGCCCGGTTGCGGCCGGGTTATTTTTTGTGTAAACCAGTCAATATTTCAGGGGACCTAACATTTCTTGCGGAAGCGGCGGGGAATGGGGCGTGTGAGCGCTTGCAAAACGCCTGCCGATACTATATAATGTATAATGAATTGTGATCGGTATACACCGGAGGATAGATATGGCAAAGAAAGCGACTTATGATAATGAAAGTATCTCCAGTCTGAAAGGGGCGGACCGGGTACGGAAGCGGCCCGGCGTCATTTTTGGCTCCGATGGGTTGGAGGGCTGCGAGCACGCGGTATTCGAGATACTGTCCAACGCCATTGACGAGGCCCGGGGCGGCCACGGCAAGCTCATCACTGTGACCCGGTTCGCCGACCGGTCCATCCAGGTGGAGGACCAGGGCCGGGGCTGCCCGGTGGACTGGAACGAAAAAGAGGGACGCTACAACTGGGAGCTGGTGTTCTGCGAGCTGTACGCCGGCGGCAAGTACGACAACGAGAACAGCGAGAACTACGAGTTCTCTCTGGGCCTGAACGGCCTGGGCTCCTGCGCTACCCAGTACGCCTCCCGCTATATGGACGTGACCGTCTGGCGCGACGGGAAGGAGTACCGCCTGCACTTTGAGCGCGGCGAGATCGTGGGCAAGCTGGAGGTCAGCGAACAGACCGGCAATAAGAAGCGTACCGGTACCACCATCCGCTGGCTGCCGGACCTGGACGTGTTTACCGATATCGATATCCCCGTGGACTACTACCGGGACGTGATGCGGCGGCAGGCGGTGGTCAACGCCGGCGTGACCTTCCGGCTGAAAAACGAGACAGCCGCCGGAAAGTTCGAGACGGAGGAGTTCGTCTACGAGCACGGCATCGAGGACTACATCCGGGAGCTGGCAGGGCTGGACGCCCTGACGGAGCCGGTGTACTGGGAGGCGGAGCGCCGGGGCCGGGATCGGCCGGACAAGCCGGAGTACAAGGTGAAGCTCAGCGTGGCGCTGTGCTTCTCCAACAAGACCGCCCTGTGCGAATACTACCACAACTCCAGCTTCCTGGAACACGGCGGCAGCCCGGAGAAGGCCACCCGCTCGGCCATGGTGTCGGCCATCGACAAATACCTGCGGGACAACAACAAGTACGTCAAGGGCGAGGCTAAGATCACCTTCCCGGACGTGCAGGACTGCCTGATCCTGGTCAGCAGCAGCTTTTCCACCCAGACCAGCTACGAAAACCAGACCAAGAAGGCCATCACCAACAAGTTCATCCAGGAGGCCATGACGGAGTTCCTTCGCAGCCGGCTGGAGATATACTTCATCGAGAACCGTGACGCGGCGGAGAAGATCGCCGCTCAGGTGCTCATCAACAAGCGCAGCCGCGAGACGGCGGAGCGCACCCGCATCAACCAGAAGAAAAAGCTCACCGAAAAGATCGATATTGCCAACCGGGTGCAGAAGTTCGTGGACTGCCGCACCAAGGACGTGGAGCGCCGCGAGATATACATCGTGGAGGGCGACTCCGCCCTGGGCGCCTGCAAGCAGTCCCGCGACGCGGAATTTCAGGGCCTCATGCCCGTCCGCGGCAAGATCCTCAACTGCCTGAAGGCGGACTATCCCCGTATCTTCAAAAGCGACGTCATCACCGACCTGATGAAGGTGCTGGGCTGCGGCGTGGAGGTCAGCGGCAAGGCCGTCAAGGACCTGAACCAGTTTGACCTGAGCAACCTTCGCTGGAGCAAGGTGGTCATCTGCACCGATGGCGACGTGGACGGCTTCCAGATCCGCACGCTGATCCTGACCATGCTCTACCGGCTGTGTCCCACCCTGATCCGGGAGGGCTACGTCTATATCGCCGAGACGCCCCTGTTCGAGATCACCTGCAAAGAGAAGTCCGGCGAGAAGACCTGGTTCGCCTACTCTGAGAAGGAGAAGGCGGATATCCTGAAAAAGCTGGAGGGCAAGAAGGTCAATGTCCAGCGCTCCAAAGGACTGGGCGAGAACGACCCGGAGATGATGTGGATGACCACCATGTCGCCGGAGACGCGGCGGCTCATCCGGGTGCTGCCGGAGGACGCCGAGGAGACGGCCCGGGTATTTGACCTGCTGCTGGGCGATAACCTGTCCGGCAGAAAGGACTATATCGCTGAAAATGGCTATAAGTACCTTGATATGATCGATGTAAGCTGACAAAGGCGTATCTCTTGCGCCAATACTTTGTTGCAGCGGCTTGCCATACACAAAGTATGGCTGCGCCCCTGCGCCTTGTCTTGGCGGAAGATCTGACGCCTTTGCCGGTGCTCCGGACATCTGCTCCGTGCAAAGCTATAAAGAAAAGGCCTGCGGCAGCAGGCTTTAGACAGTGAAAGGACACCGTTCCTATGGCAAAAAAGAAAACCGAGGAAAAAGAAATACGGCACGCGGGCGATCCCAACGTGATGGGTCTGCGGGGCGCTGTGGTGGAACAGCCCATCACCGCCACGCTGGACGAGAACTATATGCCCTACGCCATGTCGGTCATTGTCAGCCGCGCCATCCCGGAGATCGACGGCTTCAAGCCCTCCCACCGAAAGCTGTTGTACACCATGTACAAAATGGGCCTGCTGACCGGCAGCCGCACCAAGAGCGCCAATATCGTGGGCCAGACCATGCGCCTGAACCCCCACGGTGACCAGGCCATCTACGAGACCATGGTCCGCCTGGCCAAGGGCAACGAGTCCCTGCTGCACCCCTTTGTGGACAGCAAGGGCAACTTCGGCAAGGTGTACTCCCGGGATATGGCCTATGCCGCCAGCCGGTACACCGAGGCCAAGCTGGCCCCCATCTGCGCCGAGCTGTTCCGTGATCTGGACTGCGATGCCGTGGACTTTGTGGACAACTACGACAACACCACCAAGGAGCCGGCGCTGCTGCCCACCACTTATCCCAATGTGCTGGTGTCCGCTAACCAGGGCATCGCCGTGGGCATGGCCAGCCAGATCTGCGGCTTTAATCTGGGTGAGGTGTGCGATACCACCATCGCCTATCTGAAAAACCCCGCCCACGATATCGCCTCCACGCTGCTGGCACCGGATTTTCCCACCGGCGGCCAGATCATCTGTGACGGCGACGATCTGCGGGCCATTTACAGCACCGGCCGCGGCGGCCTGAAGGTCCGCGCCCGATGGCGGTACGATAAGAAGGAAAACGTCGTCGAGGTGTACGAGATCCCCTACTCCACCACCATCGAGGCCATTCTGGACAAGGTGGCGGAGCTGGTGAAGGCCGGCAAGGTCAAGGAGATCGCCGATATGCGCGACGAGACGGACCTCAGCGGCCTGAAGCTGGCCATCGACCTGAAGCGTGGCGTGGACCCGGACAAGCTTATGGCCAAGCTGTACCGGCTGACGCCTCTGCAGGATACCGTCAGCTGCAACTTCAACATCCTCATCGCCGGTATGCCCCGCGTGCTGGGCGTGGGCGGAATCCTGGAGGAGTGGACCGCCTGGCGCACTGACTGCGTCAAGCGGCGGGTGTACTTTATCCTGAATAAGAAAAAGGAAAAGCTTCACCTTTTGCAGGGCCTGAAGCGCATCCTGCTGGACATCGACCGGGCCATCCAAATTATCCGTGAGACGGAGGAGGAAGCCGAGGTCATCCCCAACCTGATGATCGGCTTCGGCATCGATCAGGTGCAGGCGGAGTACGTGGCGGAGATCAAGCTGCGGAACATCAACAAGGAGTACATCCTCAAGCGGGTGGCGGAGACCAGCGCCCTGCAGGACGAGATCGAGGACCTGGAGGACACTCTGGCCAAGCCGGGCCGCATCCGCAAGATCATCATCGGCGAGCTGGAGGACGTGAAGAAGAAGTACGCCGTGCCCCGGCGGACGGAGATCGTATACAGTCACGAGATGCCGGAGGAGCCGGACGAGGAGCCGGTGGAGGACTACCCCGTCCACCTGTTCCTGAGCCGGGAGGGCTATTTCAAGAAGATCACGCCCCAGTCCCTGCGGATGTCCGGCGAGCAGAAGTTCAAGGAGGGCGACAGCCTGCGGCAGTACTTCGAGGCCGCCAACAGCACGGAGCTGCTGCTGTTCACGGATAAGTGCCAGGTGTACAAGAGCCGTGCCAGTGAGTTCGGTGAGACGAAGGCCTCGGCGCTGGGCGACTACCTGCCGGCCAAGCTGGGCATGGACGCCGGCGAGAATGTGATCTGGCTGTGCCTGCCGGGAGATTACAGCGGCAGCGTGGTGTTTTTCTTTGAGAACGGCCGTGCCGCCCGTGTGGCGCTGAGCGCCTACGCCACGGTGTCCAATCGGCGGAAGCTCACCGGCGCCTACTGCGACAAGTTCCCGTTGGTGTGCGCCGTATACCTGACGGAGGATACGGAGCTGGCGCTGGAGACCAACGAGCCCCGGGCTCTGCTGGTGCACACGGCGCTGCTCGCGCCCAAGACCACCCGTTCTACCCAGGGCGTGCAGGTGATGAACATCAAGCCCAAGTACCGGCTGGAAAAGGTGCTTCCCGCGGCGGAATGCGGCATCGTCAACGGTGCTCGTTACCGGACGCGGACCATTCCCGCGGCGGGTGCGCTCCTGAAGCCGGAGGACAGCGAGGAGAAGCAGCTGGAGCTGCTGTAACAAGATGGAATGGAGGGCACGGACATGGTAAAGAGATGGTGCGCGGCGCTGCTGTGCGCGCTGCTGACGGTGTCGCTGACCGGCTGCGGCAGCCTGCTGAATCGGGAGTGGTACGAGGTCAAGGACCACAGCCCTACCTATTACGAGGGCGAGGGCCGGGACGTGCTGCGGGCGGACACGTATCAGGATCTGGTGAACAATATCCTTATCTTCGTGGGCAACCACGCGGAGGAGGGGACCATCTGGCTCTATTACGCCCAGGAGGGCCTGGATGCCAGCGACGCGGCGGAAAAGGCCTGCCGCGAGGTGGAGAAGGACACGCCCATGGGCTCCTATGCGGTGTCCTATATCCAGTACACCGTGGACGATTCCGCCCGGAATTACAGCGAGATCACCGTGACCATCGGCTATAAGAAGACCGAGCAGCAGCTCATCGACATCGTCCATGCCACCAATGTCTCTGCCCTGCACGATCTGCTGACCGAGGCGGCCCAGGCAGGCAAAACGGAGCTGGTGGTGCAGCTGAGCGCCTTTGAAGGACAGTCCTATCAGGTGCAGCAGACGGTGTACCAGGTGCAGAGCGCCATGGGCGGCAGCGGCTGGGTGACGAATTTCTATCCCAACGCCGCCAATGCCGGCGTGGTGGAGATCCTCATGCGGTAGCCCGTGCCGCGACGGCAGCGTTTTTACAAAAAATAAAAATGCAGGGTTGACAAGCAGCGTGTTTTCTGCTACAATCTACCTTGCGTTTGCGGGCGTAGCTCATCTGGTAGAGCGCGACCTTGCCAAGGTCGAGGTAGCGAGTTCGAGCCTCGTCGCCCGCTCCAAAAAGAAACACCATCCGTCAGGATGGTGTTTTCTTTTTGGAATGCCGCGGGCAGTCCTGAACTCGCTGCCTCGACCTGCGCGCAGCGCGTTAAATCAAGAGGTCCGGCAGGGCTCCTGCGAATGGCTCTGCCATTCGTGGGATGCCGGTAGCGAGTCGAGCCTCGTCGCCCGCTCCAAAAAAGAAAGACACCCACATGGGTGCCTTTCTTTTTTGGAGCAGCACTTTTGCTACGCAAAAGTGGTCGCCTGTGGGCGGGTGACTGAACGCGAGTGGGGGAACCCGTCAAAGGTTCCCCCCTCACACTCCCCCTTCCTTGCGGTGGGCGGGAGTGCAGACAACAAAACCTGTGGACAGTCACAAAAAGAAACACCATCCGTCAGGATGGTGTTTTCTTTTTGGAATGTCGCGGGCAGTCCCGAACTCGCTGCCTCGACCTGCGTGCAGCGCGTTAAATCCAGCGCTATGAGAGCTCCCCGTGCGGGGATCTGTTCATAGAGGAATACAAAACAAGGGCCGCCCTTTTGGGCGGCCCTTGTTTTCTTACAGCTTTGTCACCATGGGGATGATCATGGGGCTGCGCTTGGTGTGCTTATAGAGATAGCTGCTCACGGCGGAGCGCACAGTGCGGCATACGTCGCCCTCGTCCCGGCGCTTCTTGGCGGACATTCCATCCACCGCCTCCGTGGCCACCCGGCGCATATCCTCCAGCAGCTCCTCGGACTCCTTCACGTACACGAAGCCGCGGGTGACGATCTCCGGCGGGCACAGCAGCTGGTGGTCGTGGCTGGACATGGGCAGCACGATGACCACCATGCCGTCCTCCGCCAGCAGCTTCCGGTCGTTCAGCACCACGGCGCCCACTTCGCCCACGCCGCCGCCGTCCACGAACACCTCGCCGGCGGGTACGGTGGCCTCGCACTTGATGTGCTTGGTGGTCAGCTCGATGACGCTGCCGTTGTCGGCCACCACGATGCTGGTGGGAGCCATGCCCATGCTCTCCGCCACACGCTTGTGGATCTGCAGCATCCGCTGCTCGCCGTGCAGGGGGATAAAGAACCTGGGCTTCGTCAGCGCGTGGATGATCTTCAGCTCCTCCTGGCAGGCGTGGCCGGACACGTGCAGCATATCCGCCTTGTCATACACCACGTCCGCGCCCTTGCGGAACAGCTCATTGATGACCCGCCCCACCGTCACTTCGTTGCCGGGTATGGCGCTGGCGGAGATGATGACCTTGTCGCCGGGGCCGATGTCCACCTGCTTGTGGGTGGAGAACGCCATGCGGTACAGGGCGCTCATTTCCTCACCCTGGGAGCCGGTGGTCACGATGACCTGCTGGTTCAGGGGCAGTCCATTGATGCGGTTGATGTCCATCAGTGTGTTCTTGGGCACCTTCATGTACCCCAGCTCCGTGGAGACCTTCATGATGTTCTCCATGCTCCGGCCGGTAACGGCCACCTTCCGCCCGCAGGCCGCCGCGGCGTCCAGCACTTGCTGGATGCGGTGCACATTGCTGGCGAAGGTGGTCACGATGATCCGCTTGTCGCAGCCGGTGAACTGCCGCTTGAACGTGGCGCCCACGGCGCGCTCACTCATGGTATAGCCCGGGCGCTCCACATTAGTAGAGTCCGCCAGCAGCGCCAGCACACCCTGCTTGCCCAGCTCACCGAAGCGCGCCAGGTCGATGACCTCCCCGTCGATGGGCGTGGAGTCGATCTTGAAGTCGCCGGTGTGTACGACTGCGCCCATCCGCGTGTGGATGGCGAAGGCCACCGAGTCGGCGATGGAGTGGTTCACGTGGATGAACTCCACCTGGAACTTGCCTGCCCGCACCGTCTGACCCGGCTCCACGGTGATCAGCTTCGTAGAGCTGGCCAGCCCATGCTCCTGCAGCTTCAGCTTGATCAGCCCTGCGGTGAACCGCGTGCAGTAGATGGGCATATTGATCTGCTTGAGCACATAAGGGATGGCCCCGATGTGATCCTCATGCCCGTGGGTGATGAACAGACCCCGCAGCCGGCTGCGGTTTTTCACCAGATAGCTGACGTCGGGAATGACGCAGTCGATGCCGTACATATCGTCGCCGGGGAAGGCCATGCCACAGTCCACCACGATGATGTCGCCGCCGTACTCATAGACGGTCATGTTCTTGCCGATCTCATTCAGACCGCCAAGGGGAATGATCTTGAATTTTTCTGCCATAAAAGAATAAATGCTCCTTTTCAGATAAAATAGAGCGCGTCGCGGCGGGTAAAAATGACCGCACGGAAACAAAGGCGTTCTGCCCCGCCCGCCTGCCCTGCATCGCAGGGGGAGGGAACAGTCTGTCGCCCGTCGTCAGCACTCGATATAGAGGGGAACGCCCTCGTTTGCTATATTGACCGCGGCATCCACGCACCGCGAAACAACCAAAAAATACGTGCCATATTCAGCACTTTTCACAAAGTATACCACAGTTTTTCCCATTTGTACACCCCCAACTTGCCGACGGCATTTGATGGTATTTGACACCCGCCGCCCCGCCGGGAAAATTCCCCGCCGATTTCCCGAAAAGCGTATTGTCCCCGCCCGGCTTTCGTGCTATAATAAACTACTCTCAGTATGGAGTAGTATCCCCGGCGGGAAGGAGGCGCGTTCCCTTGAGCAAGAAGATCATACGCGGATTTCGTACCAATATGACGCTGTACAGCCTGTGCCTCATCGCCTTTGTGGCGGTGACGGTGCCCTTCCAGCCGCTGCTGGCGGCGGCGGAGGGTCTGGTGGCCCTTCTGGTCATCCTGGTGGGCCGCCGCCGCAACAAGATGGCCCAGGCATCTGTCCGCCAGTACATGGACCGCGTCTCCGGCGGTATGGACACCGCCCGGTCCAGCAATATGCTCTATGCGCCACTGCCCATGCTGGTGTTCGATGTAGCCACCGGCGAGATCCTGTGGTGCAACGATATGTTCACGGACCTGACCGGCCTGAAGGATAAGATCTTTGAAACGGCGGTAGATGCCGTGATCCCCGACTTCACCTACCGCTGGCTGCTGGACGGCAAGCGTGAATATCCCGAGCAGTTCCGCTGGAACGACCGTATCTACCGCGTCTTCGGAGCCCTGAGCCGCCCGGAGCCGGAGGGCGGCGACCAGCCCACCCTGGCCACCACCTACTGGATGGACATCACTGAGGCTGAGCAGATGCGCCAGACCCTGGAGCTGACCAAGCCCCTTATGGCCATCCTCATGGTGGATAACTATGAGGAGCTGATGAAGGCCTGCCCCGAGAATAAGCGCTCGGCGCTGCTGGCCGCGCTGGAGGAACAGCTGAATAACTGGGCCGCCGGCTCCGGCGGGCTGCTGCTGGGCTACGACCGCGACCGTTACCTCTACCTCTTCGAGGAGAAGGACTACACCGGCTACACCGAAAGCAAGTTCGACGTACTGGAAAAGGTCCGCCAGGTCCAGGCCGGCGAGGGTGTGTCCGCCACGCTGTCCATCGGCGTGGGCCGGGACGAGGACAGCTTCGAGCAGCTGTTCAAGAACGCCTCCCTGGCGTTGGAGATGGCCCTCTCCCGCGGCGGCGATCAAGCCGTGGTCAAGGACCGTGTGAACTTCGAGTTCTACGGCGGCCGCAGCAAGTCTACCGAAAAACGTACCAAGGTCAAGTCCCGCGTCATGGCCAACGCTCTGGGTGAGCTGATCGACGATGCCAAGCAGGTGTACGTCATGGGTCACAAATACGCGGATATGGACTCCCTGGGCGCCGCCGTGGGCATCTGCTGTATCGCCCGCAAGCGCGGCAAGCCCTGTCAGATCATCATCGACACCGAGAACAACGCCGCTCACCCCATCCTGCGGCGTCTCTCCGAGCAGCCTGAATACGCCAATACCGCCATTTCCGGCCAGGATGCCTTTATCAAGTGCCAGCCCGGCTCCCTGCTGGTGGTGGTAGACACCAACCGCCCCGAGAGCGTGGAGTCCGAGGAAATGCTGGAGACGTGCAACCGTGTGGCCGTCATTGACCACCACCGCCGCGGCAGCAGCTACATTGAGAAGATGGCCCTGAACTACCATGAGCCCTACGCCTCCTCTGCCAGCGAGTTGGTGGCGGAGCTGATGCAGTATCTGGTGGAGCCGTCTGACGTGCTGAAATGCGAGGCCGAGGCCCTGCTCTCCGGCATCGTGCTGGATACCAAGAATTTTACCAACCGCACCGGCGGCCGTACCTTCGAGGCGGCGGCCTACCTCCGCCGTCTGGGGGCCGACACCCAGGATGTCCAGCGGATGTTCCAGGGGGACCTGAACTCCATGATCGCCCGCTATGACATTATCCGTCAGGCAGAGCTGTACCGCGACGATATCGCCGTGGTGGCCCTGGATGAGGAGTGCGACCGCGTCACCGCCGCCAAGGCGGCCGATGAGCTGCTGACCCTCAAGGGCATCCGTGCCAGCTTTGTGCTGTATAAAAAAGGTGACGGCGTGTATATGTCTGCCCGTTCTTTGGGCGAGGTCAACGTCCAGGTGATCCTGGAGGCCCTGGGCGGCGGCGGCAACTCCACCACCGCCGGCGGCCAGGCCGACAACATCACCGTGGCCGAGGCCAAGGCAAAGCTGCTGGAGGCCATCGACAAGTACTTTGAAAATTAAGGTAAAGGAGATACAGATATGAAAGTCATTCTCAAGCAGGACATCAAAGGCAAGGGCAAGAAGGGCCAGATGATCGAGGCCGCCGAGGGCTATGCCCGCAACTTTCTGATCCCCAAGGGCATGGCTGTGGAGGCCACTGCCGACGCCGTCAACACCATGAACCTCCAGGCCAAGGCCAAGGCAAAAGCCGACGCCGAGGCCAAGGCCGAGGCACTGGCCATCGCCGAAAAGCTGAAGGCCTGCCAGGTGAAGATCGCCGCCAAGGGCGGCGAGGGCGGCAAGCTGTTTGGCGCCATCACCGGCGCCGCCATCGCCGATGCCCTTCAGGCCCAGCACGGCCTGACCATCGACGGCAAGAAGCTGGTGCTGGACCAGCCCATCAAGAGCTTCGGCAGCTATGAGGTCAAAGCCAGGCTGGGCTACGAGGTCTCCGGCACCGTGTACGTCCACGTCATCGAAGAGAAATAAGCGGGGAAAGCACCGCGCCGCAGGCGCGGCTATTACCGTAATTTTGAAAGGAGGTCTTCCTATGGCCAACAACACCGACGCCCTGCTGACGCCGTCCATGCCCCATTCCCCTCAGGCGGAGCAGGCGGTGCTGGGCTCCATGCTCATCGACGCCGACTGCGTCAAGGACGTGATGGACAAGCTGCAGGCCCAGGATTTCTATCTGCGGACCAACCGGGAGATCTTCGAGACGATCTACCATATGTTCGTCTACTCCCAGCCCATCGACGGCGTCACCGTGGCCGGCGAGCTGGAGAAGAACGGACTGTATAACGACAATACCCGTTCCTATCTGCTACAGCTGATGGAGGTCACTCCCACCAGCGCTAACGTCATGGAGTACGTCCGCATCGTGCAGGACAAGTCGCTCATGCGCCAGGTGGCCCAGGCCGCCGGCAGCATCACCGCCATGGTGCAGGAGGGCGGCGGTACCGCCGGCGATATGCTGGAAGCCGCCGAGCAGCAGATCTACGCCATCCGCCGTGGCCGCAGCGCCCAGGGCATGGTGACGGTGGGCATGGTGCTGGGCGACGTGATGAGCCAGTTGGCCGAGCTGTCCGCTAACGGAGGCCGGACCGTGCCGGGCCTGTCCACAGGCCTCTCCGCTGTGGATGCCAAGATCAACGGCATGAACAAGTCCGACCTGCTGCTGCTGGCCGCCCGTCCCGGCATGGGCAAGACCAGTATGGCCCTGAATGTGGCCCTGTCCGCCGCCCGCGAGTCCGGCAAGACCGTGGCCATCTTTTCCCTGGAAATGTCCAAGGAGCAGCTGGTCACCCGCCTTATCGCCAGCGAGGGCCTGGTGGAAAACCAGCGCCTGATCACCGGCAACCTGCGGGAGAGCGACTGGCAGCGCATCGCCGAGGCCGCCTCCGCCCTCAGCCGCATGGACATCCGTATCGATGATAACCCGCTGCTGACCGTGGCGGATATGAACGCCAAGTGCCGCCGTCTGGAAAATCTGGGCCTGGTGGTCATCGACTATCTTCAGCTGATGACCTCCGCCGGCGGTAAGGGCTATTCCGGCGAAAACCGCCAGCAGGCGGTGTCCGACATCAGCCGTATGCTGAAGATCATGGCCAAGGAGCTGCAGGTGCCCGTGCTGTGCCTGAGCCAGCTGAGCCGTGCCAATGAAAAGCGCGAGGACAAGCGTCCTATGCTGTCCGACCTGCGCGAATCCGGTGCCATCGAGCAGGACGCCGACATCGTCATGTTCCTCTACCGGGACGACTATTATAACAGCGACGCCGAGAAGCGCAACGTGGCTGAGTGCATTGTGGCCAAGAACCGCCACGGCGAGACCGGCAAGGTAGAGCTCCGCTGGATGCCCGAGTACACCGCCTTCGGCACGCTGGAGACCCGCTATGACGAGGATGAGTGAGCCCCTGGACCTGACCGCCTGGATGACGCGCTGGCAGATGTTCCCACCTTCCGGAGGGCTGATCCTCTGCGCCGTGTCCGGCGGCCGCGACTCCGTCTGCCTGCTGGACTGCCTGTGGAAGCTGGGTCGGGCCCGCGATTTCCGCGTGGCTGCCGCCCACCTGAACCACGGTATGCGTCCCACGGCCCAGCGTGACGAGGACCTGGTCCGCGCTCTCTGCGCCGAACGGGACATCCCCTTCTGCACCGAAGCGGTGGACGTCTACGCCCTGTGCGCCGTCTGGCGCCTGACGGTGGAGGAGACGGGCCGCCGCGCCCGCTACGACTTCCTCCGCCGCACGGCGGATGCCCTCGGCGCGGACTTTATCGCCACCGCCCACCACCGCGACGACCAGGCCGAAACGGTCCTGCTGCAATTGCTTCGCGGCACCGGCCCCCAGGGTCTTACCGGCATTCCCCCGGTCCGTGACGGCATCATCCGCCCCCTGCTGGATACGCCCCGTGCCGCCATCGATGACTACATCGCGGCGCATGGCCTTCCCTACGTCACTGACGAGACGAACCTGGATACCCACTACGCCCGCAACCGTCTCCGGCTGGACATCATGCCCCAGCTGCGGGCGATCAACCCCGCCGCCGCGGCGCACATCGCCCGCACGGCGGACATCCTGCGCGCCGAGAACGACCTCCTGGACGCCCAGGCCGCCGCCCTCCTGCCGCCGGAGGACACGACGCTCCCCTGCGCCGCGCTCCTTTCCGCGCCGGAGGCTCTGCGCCCCCGCATGCTCCGCCTGCTGACGGACCGCCTCGGCGCGGGCAAAAAGGACTTCACCGCCGCCCACTACCGGGCGCTGGAGACACTGGCACAGACCGGCGGCGCCCTTTCTCTGCCCGGCGGCGCGTCCGCCGTCTGCCGTGACGGCGCCCTGACCCTCTCCGACGCGCCCGCCCCACTGGACGAGGCGGCGCTCCGCCCCGGCGATAACCTCGCCGGCCCCTGGCGCATCACCCTCTCCGACGCGCCCGTCCCCGACGCCCTGGCACTGCGGTCCGGTCCCTGGACCGTTCGGCCCTGGCGCCGCGATGACCGCCTGACCCTGCCCGGCAGCCGCGGCAGCCGCAGCCTCAAGCGCCTGTTCGCCGAGCGCGGAATCGCCCCGCCGGAGCGCGATACCTGGCCCATCCTCTGTCTGGCGGGCCGTCCCGCCGCCGTCTGGCGTGTGGGCATTGACCAGAAAGCCCTGCCGGAGCGTTCCGGCAACACCATATACATCACCATCACAAAAAACAACGGAGGATAACAAGCAATGGCAAAGAGTAATATGGATCAGGACATCCTGAAGGTCCTGCTGTCTGAAGAGGAGATCAAGGCCCGCGTCCAGGAGCTGGGTGACCGGCTGTACGACAGATTTAAGGATAAGAACCCCATGTTTGTGGGCGTCCTCAACGGCTGCTTCATTTTTATGGCAGACCTGGTCCGCGCCGCCCAGCTGAAAAGCGAGGTGGAGTTCATCGGCCTCTCGTCCTATAAGAACGCCACCAAGTCCTCCGGCGTGGTGCAGATCACCCGCGACCTCCAGCGCGACATCAGCGGCCGCGACATCATCATCGTCGAGGATATTCTGGACTCCGGCAATACCCTGTATTTCCTGACGGAGTACCTGAAGACCAAGGGCGCCGCCTCCGTTACCATCGCCACCCTGCTGGATAAGCCCGCCCGCCGCGAAAAGCCCATTTCCGCCGACTATGCCGGCTTCGAGGTCCCCGACGAGTTCGTGGTGGGCTATGGCCTGGACTACTGCCAGCAGTACCGGAATATGCCCTATATTGGGGTCCTCAAGCCCGAGGTCTACAGCAAGTAAAACCGCGTCTTTTCCGCCAATACTTCGTTACGGCTCCTCGACGTACACACGGTACGCCGTCGTCGCCGCGCCTCGTCTTGGCGAAAAATCCGGTTTCTCCCCGCGCCGCAGGCGGAAGAAGAGCACGCGCCGGGAGGGCGCGGAACATCCCTCTTAGCATTTGAGAATAGGAAGTGAAGTATATGGAAAACAAAGGCGGAAAGCGCCTGGCCCCCACCGGCGAGCCGGTGAAAACCACACCTCCGGCCACCGCGGCCGACGAGGTAAGGACCCCCGCGGAGCAGCCTGCCCCCGCGGAGAGCGCCGCACCCGCCCCGGCGGAGACGGCGGCCCCTGCGGCCAAGCCCGCCAAAAGCCGCGGCCGCAGACTGTGGGACGACTACGGCTACCTGCTGGTGACGCTGGCGGCGGTGTTCGTGCTGTTCAAGGTGCTGCTGCAGCTGGCCTATGTGCCCAGCGGCTCCATGGAGACCACCATCCCCACCAAGTGCCTGCTGGTGGGCTGGCGTCTGCCCTACATGGTGTCTGACCCGGTGCCGGACCGCGGCGACATCGTCACCTTCTGGGACGAGGAGCTGAACAAGGTCCTGGTGAAGCGCGTCGTCGGCCTGCCCGGTGAGACGCTCTCCTTCAAGAACGGCTATACCTACGTCAACGGTGAGAAGCTGGACGAGAGCTATTTGCCCACCCAGGGAATCACCACCCTGCCGGACAGCATAGCCGACAAGACCTTCACCGTGCCGGAGGGCTGTATGTTCGTCATGGGCGACAACCGCACCGGCTCTAATGACAGCCGCTTGCTGGGCGAGCCCTATATTCCGGTGGAGGCTGTCCAGGCGCGGATGCTGGTGGCCATCTCCGTGGGCAGTGACCAGAGCTGGCAGGGCATCCGCTGGATCGGCTGAGAAGGGAGACGGGGAGACATGGAAAGAAGACGTTTCAGCGGCGTCATGCTGCTGTTCATCGTGCTGGCGGTGGTGCTCATCACCCAGGTGGTGGGTAACCTCGGCCGTTCCGGCGACGTGAGCTACAGCGATATGCGCGCCTATTTCACGGCGGAGAAGGTCAAGTCCTTCACCGCCACCGACACGCGCCTGGTGGCTAAGCTGCAGGACGGCTCCAGCGTCAGCTGCGCCCTCCACAGCTTCGACACGTTTTATAACGACATGAACGATCTGGTGGTGTCCCAGGCGGAAAAGGGCGTCATCACCAGCTATGACTACGCCGCCGGTAACGAGAACGGCTGGCTGCGTACCCTGCTGCCCTATGTGCTGGCGGCCATGGCCTTCATCCTGCTGATGAACCTGATCGCCCGTATGGGCGGCCTGGGCGGCGGCGCCGTCAACGATAAAATGGCCCGCTTCGGCGAGGCCCGTATCCAGGATATCCCCTCTGACGGCAAGAAGGTCACGTTCAAGGACGTGGCCGGTGCCGATGAGGAGAAGGAAGAGCTGGAGGAGATCGTCCAGTTTCTGCGCGATCCCCAGCGCTATACCGAGCTGGGCGCGCATATTCCCAAGGGCGTGCTGCTGGTGGGCCCTCCGGGCACCGGCAAGACGCTGCTGGCCAAGGCCGTGGCCGGCGAGGCGGATACCGCCTTCCTCTCCATTTCCGGCTCCGATTTTGTGGAGATGTATGTGGGCGTGGGTGCCAGCCGCGTCCGTGACCTGTTCGAGCAGGCCAAGAAGCAGGCTCCGGCCATCGTCTTCATCGATGAGATCGACGCCGTGGGCCGCCAGCGCGGCAGCGGCCTGGGCGGCGGCCATGACGAACGCGAGCAGACCCTGAACCAGCTGCTGGTGGAGATGGACGGCTTCGCCGCCAACGAGGGAGTGGTGGTCCTGGCGGCTACCAACCGCGTGGACATTCTGGACCCGGCGCTGCTGCGCCCTGGCCGGTTCGACCGCCAGGTGTTCGTGGGCCTGCCGGATATCAAGGGCCGCGAGGAGATACTGAAGATACACGCCAAGGGCAAGCCCCTGGCGGAGGATGTGGACCTGGGCTCCGTGGCCCGCGCTACCTCTGGCTTTACCGGTGCGGATTTGGAGAACCTGCTGAACGAGGCGGCGCTGCTGACCGGCCGCCGCGGCCAGCGCTTCATCACCGAGGAGGCCATCCACCAGTCTGTCATCAAGGTCATCGCCGGCCCGGAGAAGCACAGCCGCGTGGTGCCCGAGGCCGAGCGCCGGCTCACCGCCTATCACGAGGCCGGTCACGCCGTGGTCATGCAGGCCCTGCCGGACCTGGACCCCGTACATCAAATCACCATCGTTCCCCGCGGTCAGGCCGGCGGCATGACCATCTATCTGCCGGAGGAGGACCGTTCCTACCTGTCCCGCCGCTATATGCTGGACCGGGTGGCCGGTCTGCTGGGCGGCCGCGCCGCCGAGGAGATGATGCTGGGCGATATCTCCACCGGTGCTTCCAGCGACATCCAGCGGGCCACAGCCATCGCCCGCAAGATGGTGGGCACCTACGGTATGTCGTCCAGGCTGGGCAACGTGGCCTTTGACGCCGGCACCGACGAGGTGTTCATCGGCAAGTCCATGGCCCACACCCGCCCCTACTCCGAAAAGACGGCGGCGGAGATGGACGCGGAGATCCGCGCCATCATCGACGAGGCTTACGAAAAATGCCGTGAGATACTGGCTCGGTACAAGACGGAGCTGACGGCGGTGGCGGAGTACCTGCTGGAGCATGAGACCATGGACGGCGATACGTTCAAGACATATTTCACGCAAAGCGGCGAAAGCCGTCAGTGAGAGTGATATAACGATATGCGGAACCGGCAGGCGCATCTGCGCCCGCCGGTTTTTTGCGCAAAAAGCGACACCGGTTTTGTGCACAATGACGGGGCAGACCGTCCGCCAACGGGAGACACCCAACGGAAAAAGTTTGCCCACACGGGGCGTTTGTCCTTGTGCGAGAGACAATTTGACGGCGATAACGAATTATTAACGCCTGGCAGATGATGAAAAAGCCGTGATTTTTAGAGGTTGTTACAATTGTTTTTGCCAAATATTTTCGCTAAAATACACATATTCTGTGAGCGGTCGACGGACTTGACCGCTGCAAGGTGAATTTAGGAGGAATTACCATGAAAAAGTTTTTAGCAATGATGCTGGCGCTGGTCATGGCTCTGTCTCTGGTGGCCTGCGGTGAGCAGGGCGACAGTCAGAAGGGTGATGATTCCGCTTCCGGCGACAAGGTCGTTAAGATCGGCGTGTTTGAGCCTCAGTCCGGTGATAACGGCGCAGGCGGCAAGCAGGAGATCCTGGGTATGCAGTACGCCAACAAGATGATCCCCACCGTCACCATCGGCGGCGAGGAGTATAAGGTCGAGCTGGTGTACGCCGACAACGCGTCTTCCAACGACAAGGCGCCCACCGCCGCACAGACTCTGATCTCTGAGGGTGTGTCCGTGGTGCTGGGCTCCTACGGCTCCGGCGTGTCCATCGCCGCCGGCGATACCTTCTCCGCAGCGCAGGTGCCCGCCATCGGCGTGACCTGCACCAACCCCCAGGTGACTTCCGACTGCGATGCGTACTTCCGCATCTGCTTCCTGGATCCGTTCCAGGGCACCGTTCTGGCCAACTATGCCAAGAATGAGCTGAAGGCGACCAAGGCATACTGCCTGGCCAAGCAGGGCGACGACTACTCCGGTGGTCTGGCCAACTACTTCATCAAGGCCTTCGGCGAGGAGAATTGCGTGTATGAGCAGTTCCCCGAGGGAACCTCTGACTTCTCTACCTACATCACCAACGCCCAGCAGCAGGGCTGCGACGTGTTCTTCTCCCCCGTGTCTCTGGAGGCCGCTGCGCAGATCATCGCCAAGGCCGAGACCCAGAGCCTGGGTATGCCCATTCTGGCCGGCGATACCTGGGACTCCAACGTGGTGCTGGAGGCCGCTAAGGGCACCAGCCTGAACATCTGCGTGACCACCTTCTATCAGGAGGGCGTGAACGCCGAGTTCGACTCCGCCGTCAAGGAGTGGATCAACAGCGACGCCACCGCCAAGACCAACAACGGCGGCGATGACAAGCTGTCCGCCGTGACCGTCATGGGCTATGATGCTTACTGCGTGGCGCTGGAGGCCATCAAGGCTGCCGATTCCACCGATCCCGCGGCTGTTCTGGCTGCCCTGCCCGGCGTGACCTATGAGGGCATCACCGGCGCCATCTCCTTCAACGATATCGGCGACGCCAACCGTGACAGCGCCGTTGTCAAGAAGTGCAATACCGAGAGCAGCAACTGGGACTTCGTCACCGTGGCCAAGGTCGGCTAAGGAATTTATAAACCACAGCCAAGTGAGGTACACAGGGCTGGCGGGAGCAAAAGCTCCCGCCAGCTACTGTGCTATACCGGCGGCGGCGAGGCTGCCCCACACCGGGCGGGACGGCTTCGCGGCGGCCGGAGGGAAACGGCTGTCTGCCAAGGAAGAAAGAACAAAATAGGGAGGAACCCCGCATGGAAGTTTTGAAAACCGCGTTGCCGTATATCATATCCGGCATATCGGTGGGCGGGCAATATGCGCTGATCGCCATTGGCTACACCATGGTGTATGGCATACTGCGGCTCATCAACTTCGCCCACGGCGATGTGTTCATGGTGGCCGGCCTGATGATGGTCTATTTTGCCACATGGATGCCGCTGTATCTGGCGATCCCGCTGATGATCGTGCTGACGGTGCTGCTGGGCTTTTTGATCGAGCGGGTGGCGTACAAGCCCCTGCGTACCGCGCCCCGCATGTCTGTTATGATCTCCGCCATCGGCGTCAGCTATCTGATCCAGAATCTGGCGCTGTATGTGACCGGCGGCCTGAACAAGAATTATCCCGCGATCCCGTGGATCTCCGACCCGGTACGGCTGTTCGGCATGGAGACGTCCCGCGTGACGGTCATCACTCCGTTTTTGACCATCGCGCTGGTCATCGCGCTGGTGCTGCTCATCAACCATACCAAGATCGGCATGGCCATGCGCGCCGTGTCCGTGGACTTCGAGACGGCGCAGCTGATGGGCATCAAGATCAACAACGTGATCTCTGCCACCTTTATTATCGGTACGTTTCTGGCGGCCATCGGCTCGATCCTCTTCTTCACCAACTTCCCCGGCGTGGTGCCCACGGCCGGCGCTATGCCCGGCCTGAAGGCGTTTGTGGCCGCCGTGTTCGGCGGCATCGGCTCCGTGCCCGGCGCGGTGGTGGGTGCGTTCATCATCGGCATCTGCGAGTCCGTTATCAAGGGTCTGGATACGATCCTCATGGCCAATGGCGCCATCACCGAGCAGGTGGGTTTCGCCACCTTCTCCGATGCATTCACCTTCGTGCTGCTGATCGTCATTCTGGTGTTCAAGCCCACCGGCCTGTTCGGTGAGAAGACCACCGACAAGGTGTAAGGGGGTGCGGATATGATGCTGGAAAAGAAAAAGGACGTCCGCAAGACGTTCATCTCCCTTGTGGCTGTGGCGCTGTTCCTGGCGCTGGTGCTGGTGCTGGATCAGGTTATCAAGCCCAGCAATAAGATGTATATGCTGCTGACGGTGCTGCAAAAAGGCTCTGTGTATGCGCTGGCAGCGGTGTCCATGAACCTGCTAAACGGCTTCACCGGCCTGTTCTCTCTGGGTCACGCCGGGTTTATGCTGATCGGCGCGTATACATACGCGATCTTCTCCATTCCCGCCGCGTCCCGCGACACGGTGTATCAGTACTACGATGCGGCCATCCGTATCTCGTTCCCGGAGGTGTTGGGCAACGCACTGGGCGGCTTCGGCACAGTGCTGGGCGTGATCATCTGCGTACTGCTGGCCGGTCTGATGGCGTCGCTGTTCGCCTATCTCATCGGTCTGCCGGTACTGCGGCTGAAGAGCGACTATCTGGCTATCGCCACGCTGGGCTTTGCGGAGATCATCCGCGCCATCTTCCAGTGGGGCAAGCTGGGTCCCGTGACCAACGGCTCCAACCTGCTGAAGAGCTTTACCCGTATCAGCAACTTCAAGATTGGGACGTTCAGCATGTCCACCTTTGTGCCGGTGCTGATCGCCACGGTGTCCATTATTCTGATCGTCATGCTGGTGAACTCCACCTATGGCCGCGCGTTCAAGGCCATCCGTGACGACGAGGTGGCGGCGGAGGCCATGGGTATCAATCTGGCTAAGCACAAGATGATCTCCTTCGTGGTCAGCTCGTTCTTCGCCGGTGTGTCCGGCGCCACCATGGCCATGGTGCTGTCCATCGCCCAGGCCAACAACTACAAGGTGGCCATGACCTACGAGATATTGCTGATGGTGGTGCTGGGCGGTATCGGCTCCATCTCCGGCTCCGTGATCGGCTCCATGCTGTTCGTGGCGGCCTCCGAGTGGTGGCTGCGCGGTCTGGACTCCGGTGAGTTCCTGGGCATCAAGGCACCCGAAGTGTTCCGCAACGGCTTCCGCCTGGTGGTGTTCTCCATCGTCATCATGGTGGTGGTGCTGTTCTTCCGCAAGGGCATCATGGGCGACAGGGAGCTGCCGCAGGTGATCGCCGGGTGGAAAGCAAAGATCCGGGCTAAAAAAGCCGCGAAGCAGGAGGTGACGTCCAAATGAGCAAGAACGTATTGTCCGTGGAGAACGTCACCATGCAGTTTGGCGGCGTGGTGGCCGTGGATAATCTGAGCCTTGAGGTAAACGAGGGCGAGATCGTGGCCCTCATCGGCCCCAACGGTGCCGGCAAGACCACGGCGTTCAACGTCATTACCGGCGTGTACGCGCCCACCAACGGACAGGTGCGCTTCAATGAGGCGTGCATCGTGCGAAACCATCCCACCGGCAAGATGAAGAAGATGTACAAGGGCGAGCACGCCGATATGTACACCGTCCAGTTCGCCCCGGAGGAGGAACTGGACGAGGCGGCGCTGAAGGCGTGGAAGGAGGGGCAGAAGGCGCTGGACGCCTATGCCTTTACCGACCATGTGCTGGCCCCCACGCCGGATAAGATCACGGCGCTGGGTATGGCCCGCACCTTCCAGAACATCCGCCTGTGGAAGACCCAGACGGTGTTCGACAATGTGCTCATCGCCAAGCATATGCGCCGCAGCAGCAATATGTTCTCCGCCACGTTCCGCGGCAACCGCAAGGAGGAGACGCAGCAGCGCGCCGAGGTGCTGGAACTGCTGAAGGTGGTGGGTCTGGAGGATGTGCAGAACGAGCTGGCTACCAGCCTGCCCTACGGCAAGCAGCGCCGGCTGGAGATCGCCCGCGCGTTGGCCACCGAGCCCACGCTGCTGCTGCTGGATGAGCCGGCCGCCGGCATGAACCCGCAGGAGACGCTGGAGCTGGCGGAGTTCATCAAGGAGATCCGGGATCACTTCCACAAGACGATCCTGCTGATCGAGCACCACATGGACCTGGTCATGGGCATTGCCGACCGCATTTACGTGTTGGATTTCGGCAAGCTGATCGCCAAGGGCACACCGGAGGAGATACAGAACAACGAGCGCGTCATCGACGCATACTTGGGGGTGGCAGAAGATGCTGAAGATTGAGAATTTGTGTGTGTCTTACGGCGGCATCAAGGCGCTGCGCGGCATCAGCCTTGAGGTACCCGACGGCAAGATCGTCACCCTGATCGGCGCCAACGGCGCCGGTAAGTCCACCACGCTGCGGACTATCTCCGGCCTGGTAAAGGCGGACAGCGGCTCCATCACCTATGACGGACAGGAACTGCTGGGCAAGCCCATCAACAAGATCCTGGAGGCGGGCATCGCCCAGTCCCCGGAGGGCCGGCGGGTGTTCGCCAACCTGACCGTGTTGGAGAACCTGAAGGCCGGCGCGTACCTGCGGAAAGACAAGGACGGCATCGAGAAGGACATCAAGTGGGTGTATGAGCTGTTCCCCCGGCTGGAGGAGCGCAACTGGCAGCTGGCCGGTACGCTGTCCGGCGGCGAGCAGCAGATGCTGGCCGTGGGCCGCGCGCTGATGAGCCGTCCCAAGCTGCTGATGCTGGATGAGCCGTCGTTGGGTCTGGCGCCGCTGGTGGTGCAGGGCATCTTTGACATCATCCGCACCGTCAACGAGCAGGGCGTCACCGTGCTGCTGATCGAGCAGAACGCCAACATGGCCCTGAAGATCGCGGACTACGCCTATGTGCTGGAGACGGGCAACATCACCAAGTCCGGCACCGGCGCGGAGCTGCTGGCGGACGAGTCCATCAAGGAAGCCTACCTGGGCAAAAAGAAGAGCTGAACAAACATCCCCCGGCCGTCAGGCCGGGGGATGTTCATTTTGCGGATTGCCTTTCCTGCGTGAAGTTGTTATAATAGCCGGGAATATGACAGAAAAGGCGGTGTGCGCGGTGGAATATGCAATGATGGGGCTGGCGGCGCTGGCGGGCGGTGTGATCCAGCCACTGACGGGCTTTGGCGCGGCGGTCATTATGATGGTGGCGGCCAGTGCGTTTTACGACATGACCATCGCGCCCACCATCGTGGCGCTGATCTGCATGGCCCAGTCCGGCACCATGACGTGGATGTACCGCAAGCACATCGATGTAAAGCAGATCGCGCTGCCCATCGGGCTGTACACCGTGTGCAGTCTGGTCATCATCAATCTGCTGGGGAATTTCGACCTGCACGTGCTGACGGCGTTGTTCGGGGCGTTCCTGATCGCGCTGGCGGCGTACTTCCTGCTTTTTGCCAAGCGGGTGAAGCTGGACCAGCCCGGCCTGGCGGCGGGGCTGGTGTGCAGCGCCTTCTCCGGGTGCTGCGCCGGGGCGTTCACCATCGGCGGGCCTATGATGGCGCTGTATTTCGTCGCCATCGCCCGGAGCAAGGAGACGTATGTAGGCAATATGCAGTTCCTGTTCTTTACCACCAACCTCATCAACTTCACCATGCGGACGCTGCGGGGCTATTTCAGCGCGGCACTGCTGCCTATGGCGGGGCTGGGTATGGTGTGCATCCTGCTGGGGCTGTGGATCGGTACACGGCTGAGCCGGAAGATGTCCGGTGACGTGGCCCGGCAGGTGGTGTACATCGGCGTGGGCGTCAGCGGCCTGGTGACGCTGGTGCAGGAGCTAATGAAATAAGATCAAAAAAGAAGCGGCGCACCGCGCCGCTTCTTTTTTTGCTTATTTCCGCAGAATGGTCTCCACCACGCCGTCCAGCCAGTGCCCCTCAAACTGCTCGATGCAGCCGTCGTCGGTCAGCTTAGCCAGTGCCGGGTCGATGGGCATTTTCGCCAGCAGGGGGATGTGGTACGCCTTGGCGGCCTCCTCGGTTTTGCCTTCGCCGAAAATATAGAGTTTCTTGCCGCAGTCGGGACACTGGACGTAACTCATGTTCTCCACCAGGCCCACGATGGGGATGTTCATCATTTGCGCCATCTTCACGGCCTTCTGCACCACCATGGATACCAGGTCCTGGGGGCTGGCCACAATGATGACGCCATCCACCGGCAGCGACTGAAACACGTTCAGCGCCACGTCGCCGGTGCCGGGAGGCATATCCACGAACATATAATCCACATCGTTCCACAGGGTGTCGCCCCAGAACTGCTGCACCACGCCGCCGATGACCGGCCCGCGCCAGATGACCGGGTCCGTCTCGTGCTCCAGCAGCAGGTTCACGGACATCAGCTGTATGCCGGTGGCGGTGGTCACGGGCACGATGGCGTCGCCCTGCGCCACGGCCCGGCCATGGATACCGAAGGCTTTGGGGATGGACGGGCCGGTGATGTCCGCGTCCAGAATGGCGGTGCGGTAGCCCTCCCGCCGCAGCGCCACCGCCAGCTGGCTGGTGACCATGGACTTGCCTACGCCGCCCTTGCCGGACACCACGCCGTAGACCTTACCGACGCGGCAGCCGGGGCGGAGGGGCTTTTTCTCAAATACGTTTACTTCCTTGCGCTCGCCGCAGCTTTCGCCGCAGGTGCTGCAATCATGGGTGCAATCGCTCATAACAGGTTCTCCTTTTAAATATTCTTACAGCTCGCCCCCGGCGGTGTAGACATAGCCGCACAGGGGACATTTGGGATAGTCGAAATCGTGGGCAAAGCCGCACTTCGGGCACCGGCGCTGGTGCAGGCCGGGGTCGTTGCCGCTGGGCTGGGGAACGCCGCCGGTGAAGAATTCCAGCTTGCCGCAGGCGGGGCAGGCCATGATGGACACGTCCAGCGCGCCGGCCATCAGGTTGGGCAGGTCGCCGAATATCCAGCTGGTCCTGCCCAGCTGCAGCTTGTGCTGGCCCACGAAATGCATGGCCGTGCCGCAGCGGAGACAGTCAAAGTCAGGCATGGCAGACTCCTTTCGATCTGTTGTATATGGTATAGCACGATTTGAGGGGATTTGCAAGGGGGGGGTGCCGCGCGAACACCGCCCTCTGTCCCTGTGTGCCCTAATGAGATTTCTTCCTATAGTGGCTTTTGATGAGATGGCCGATGAGGAAATAGATAAAAATCTCAGCAGAATACACCAATATCCACCATTTGAAATACACATAAGAAAGATACACGCATATCCCCAGATGCATTATTCCCGCATATAGTGCATAACGGGCATCACGGTTTTCTTTTCGCTTATCCGCAAGTGTGATGGGAACCATCAGGAAGAACGCGACTCCTATGCCAAATATGTAAAACGCATCGTAGTGAGGATAGCTTGCTTTAATTGTGATACCTGCGGCACATACATTTATGCCGGAAAAAGCGTAGCTGCAAATAGTGGTTAAAAGAGGCATTTTCCGCGGAGATGGAATGTATGGATGATTTTTACACATTGCGCCGTTTCGCCTCCTTCCCGCGGTTGTAGGGTGTGATGACCACATCGCGCCGTGGGCAGGGGATCCCCGCCCCTGCGTGCCCTAAGGATGCTCTCTGGTTGACGCATATTCATCTATGATATAGTTCGCGTATTTGGTGGCTTGCCGCTCTCTGCCCATAGGTGTTAATTGGATGTTATTGATCCATTGATAGTAATGCGTCAATTCATGGGCCAAGGAAAGAAGAATCGACGCCAGGGCATTGTCTTTCCCTAAATGGTTCGCTAATTCATTATAATCACCCGCTGCAATTCGGATATACGGCTCATCCAAGTATGAAAAAGGTTCAAAAAAGCTTCCTACTACATGATCGCCATCTTTTGTGCGAATGGTTTTTGCTCCTTTGACATAAACAACGACTCTTAGCGGAAAGTAATATTGGGTTCTCAGCCAAATCGCGAATTGTAAGCACGCACGTTTTACTTCGGGGTGCGTATTCCTGTCGTATCGAAATCGCAAGCCGGTTCTTCTGAGGGAATTATCTGGAAGGTTCTTTTCCCAATCAGTAATTGTCCAAATATGCATATCCCGACCTCACAGCTCCGTGACGGTCACGTTTTCCTTGCCCTGCAGATAGGCCATCTCCCGCTTCTGGCAGGTGAACAGCAATATCTGGCGCCTTTGGCTTTCCTCCAGCAGATAGTCCAGCGCTGCGTGGAGCCGCTCGTCGTCGAAGGTCACCAGCGCGTCATCCAGAATGAGGGGCACACGCTTGTCGGCGGGCAGCACCATGTCGCAGATGGCCAGCCGTACCGCCAGATACAGCTGGTCGGCGGCGCCCTGACTCAGCAGGCGGACGCTGCGACCCACCGGGTCGCCGGCGGGCTCGGCGGACAGGGAGAAGTCCCGGCTCAGCAGCACACGGTCATAGCGCCCGCCGGTGATGGCGGAGAAGATCTCCGCCGCCCGTGCGCCCAGCGCCGGGGAAAAGCGGTTCTGCAGCACGGTGTTGGCCTGTGACAGAGCGTCCATGGCCAGCGCGATGGCATCATATTCATCCTGCAGGGCGGTCAGCTGCTCCTGCTTCTGCGCCAGCTGGGCCTCCAGATCGCTGGAGCGATCCAGCGCGCGGATGCGGCCGGTGAGGGTGTCAAACCGGGTGCGCTCCTGCGCCAGCAGTGCCTGTGTGCGCGCCAATTCCGCGGCGGCCTCCTCGCGGGAGAGCGCAGGGCGCTGGATAGAGCTTTCGGCGGCCGGCTGTTCCGGCAGCTGCGCCCGCAGGGCATCCCGGTACAGGGCCGCTTCCCGGGCCGTCTGCCGGGCGTCGGCCAGCGCGGTCTTGCGGCGCCGGGCGTCTGACAGGGCCAGCTGTATGCCGGACAGATCGGCAGCGGCGGGGGCGAAGACGCGTACCTGGGTCAGCAGATCCCGCAGCCGGCGGCGGCAGGCATCTTCACTGTCCGCGGCGGAGACTTCCGCCCGGCGGGCAGCCTCGGCGGCCTCATCTGCCTGCTGCCGCAGGGGGAGATATTCTGCGATTTGGGTCTCCAGCGCGGCGCGCTGTGTTTCGGCGTATTTATGCCGTTCCACGATGGCCTGACGGCGGGACCTTGCAGCGAAGAGCGTGGCGATCATGCCCAGCCCCGCCATGCCGATGAACAGCCAAAAGGGCAGCGGCTGCTGCGCCCGGAACAGAAATGCCAGCGCAGCGGCGACCACGATCAGCGACGCGGGGAAGAGGACCAGGAGCAGAGAGGGAGTCCTATCGGGCTGGATGGCTTCGGCCCGCTGCCGCAGCTCCGGCTCGGCGGCGGGGTAGAGGGGGTGCTGCTCCAGAGCGTTCTGGGCTTGCAGCGCGGTTTGCGCGGCCTCCTCCGCGGCGCTGCGCTTTTCCGTCAGAGTAGACAGCTCACCGGGAAGTGCGGCGGCCTGACCCTCCAGCAGCGTCAGCGAAGCATCGTCCGGCAGGGCGGCGCAGTCGGCCGCCAGCGTGTCGGCCCGGGCCTGGGCGGTCAGTGCCGCCTGCGCCGCCTGCTGACAGGCGTCGGCCTGCTCCTGAGCAGCCAGCGCCTGCCACTGAGCCGTCTGCTGCCGCAGGTCGGCGGCGCGGCGCTCTAGAGCATCCAGCTCCCGGCGCGACTGCTGCGCCTGGTCGTTCAGCGCGTCCAGCTCTGCCAGCGCGGCGCGCAGCTGATCGGTCTCCCGTTCCAGCGCAGGGATGAGCCCTGTCTTGTTGTGCCTACGGCGGTTCAGCTGCTTTTTCAGACGGTCGTAGGACTCGGTGTAGGAGGTGTCCTCCTCACCGGTGGTGATCAGGGCGGCAATGCGGCGCTCCAGCTCGGCGTCCTGGTCCACGGCCAGAGCGTTCTGGCCGATAAAGGCGCTGCGCTCAAAGATCTCCCGGGGCACGCCCAGCAGCACCTCGCCGGCGTTCTGGCCGGTAATGCCCGGAACGGGTGTGCCGGTGCCGGTATAGGTGCAGGAAAACTCGCCCAGCGGTGATGCGGCACGGCGTGTCTCCCGCAGCAGGGTGCAGGCATCCCCGTGCGTCGTCAGGTCCATGCGGCCCTGCATGGGCGCGCCGGTCCAGGGGGCGTAGCGGTTTTTGTCCGCCAGCGGTCCGCGCTCGCGGGTGGACAGGCCGTACAGCATGGTGCGGATAAAGGCGCCCCAGGTGGACTTGCCGGTTTCGTTGGGAGCGTATAGCACATTCAGCCCCGGCGCGAGCGACAATTCGCTGTGGTCCAGGCGGCCGAAGGTGCCGGTCAGGTGCAGAATATCCACGGAGTTTTCCTCCTTTAAAAGTTCATAAAATATTATTTAAAGTATAGCATGACTTGCGTTAAAAGTCATTACATTGCCGTATACAAAAAATTCGAAAAAATTTAAAAATAGTGTTGACAAATCCGGCCGCAAGTAGTATCATATCAACTGTTCCGCGGTTATGGGACGTGTACCTTGTAAATTAAACAACGAACGAAACGAAAAGCACCAGACGGGAGCACATTGTAAGATGTGCAACTGAGAAACTTGCCGGAACGGGGTTAAGTCAATTACCCGGGAAGGTAAGTATAAAAAGTTTTTGAAGCTATGACAAATAGCTCTGTAAAGATTTAAGCGGCTATGGCCGTTTAGATACAATTTATAGAGAGTTTGATCCTGGCTCAGGACGAACGCTGGCGGCGTGCTTAACACATGCAAGTCGAACGAGAATCTGCGGAAAGAGGATTCGTCCAATTGAAGCAGAGGACAGTGGCGGACGGGTGAGTAACGCGTGAGGAACCTGCCTTTCAGAGGGGGACAACAGTTGGAAACGACTGCTAATACCGCATGACACATAGGTGTCGCATGGCACTTATGTCAAAGATTTATCGCTGAAAGATGGCCTCGCGTCTGATTAGCTAGTTGGTGAGGTAACGGCCCACCAAGGCGACGATCAGTAGCCGGACTGAGAGGTTGAACGGCCACATTGGGACTGAGATACG
>OKTE01000251.1_pt1 | contig 32934 bp, 19 predicted proteins | sample 1606151 | NCBI WGS metagenome assembly OKTE01 (sample SAMEA3879527, study PRJEB24766) | human gut metagenome | biome: human-associated habitat; feature: feces | place: USA | collected 1985/1987 | reverse complement strand
AGTTTCTTTTAATCTATTTGTAGTCAATTAAATACCTTCAGACTACATCAAATATTCATAAAAGAAATCACTCCTTCACAACAGATAACCACACGGCGGTCTTCCCAATCGGCAGGAATTGTAAAGGTACGTCTGTAGGAACCGACTTCATTCTCTTTATATGGAACTAAAGGCGGATTCTTTTTAAAATGGAACAGTTTGTCATCGAACTCATAGGTTTCGTTTACATAAATAGCTGTTCCATATCCTTGACGTTCCCAATTGCCGGGAACCTGAATATCCGCCCATCCTCCTGTATAAAACTCCGGTTTATAAAAATCCTTCGGACGGTTATCGGGATTCTTTACCCAATGGAATTTCCAACTACCGTTCAGACTCATGTAATAAGGAGAAGATTCATAATCTCCGTTACGGATATCAGATACGGTTTGATAAGGCCACACATAAGTATGAGGGGCCAGTTTGTTCAGTCCGACAGCATATTGGCTCTGCCATTCGGGTTGTTGTTGCGCCATTACTGGAAATATAACCAGAGCAGCCAAAAAATATAATAATGTATTTCTCATATATCTATTTATTCTATCATTACCTCATCAAAATAAATCCTTGCCTCTTGTCCGGGGCGTACATGGGTTGCAGGACACTCTCCGGCTCCTTTAGCAATAATCCGCACATAACGGCCAATTTCCTTATTCAAATCAAGTACCACATCCTCTTTGAAAGTCCCTTCACGGAAAATCTCTCCATCCGTGAACTGTTTACCGGATACTTTACGATAATCCCGATTATCATTTGAAACCCACACTTCAATATCTGCCGGTTTATGGGCTGCCATGCCATAATTCGTTATGCATCCCACTGATACAGAACGAAGCGACTCCTTCTTTTGCAAATCTATAGTAAAAGCGACAGAATCACTGCTTTCCCATGAATGCCATTCGAAATCCGACTGGCGCAAGCTGCCACGTATACCATTTACTAAAATCTTCCCAGCCTGTGTATTTCCTAAAACAGGTTTGGCGGTAGCCTTATTCCAAACCAAAGGCAATGTCAATGTTTTTCCCATCTGCCGACCTGCTCTATAAGTCGTACACTTTATAGTTTGTGTACCGGTCACCATCAACGGGTTCTTATATAGCGGAGACCGGTCTGTCGGCTCCTTACCATCCATTGTGTAACGGATTTCCACATCAGGACGTTCACATTCCAGTTTCACCTGTAGCTTTCCATTTACAGGGGTTACCGTATGTTGTATATTATACATGGAACAGGCAAACACAATTCCTTTAGCAGACAGATGCTCGTTGAATTTATCCATTGCTACCAAAAAACTTCTCCAATTTTTATGCCAAGGCTGTGTCCAAGCCACTTCGGCTAAAGCAGCCAGACGAGGGAACAGCTGATATTCCACATCTTCCGGTTTATTGCAAAACTCAGTCCACATAGAAGCCTGTACTCCCATCAGCAAGGAACGTACCTCCGGACTCCATTCTTTCTGTATCGGTTCATACCTATATACATCCTTCAATGTATTATTCCCAAAATAGGTCAAAGGTTCAAACCATTGCGGTCCCTGATAACGAATCAAATACATGATACGTGCAGGAGTCATGACAAACCTATGCCCTTGCTCCGCTGCCTTGACGGCAGCCTGACCGTAGCCTCTCCAACCATAAATAATTGCTCCGTCGGGAATCCGGGTATTGGTCAGTTCATCCCAGCCCATGGCTTCTTTCCCTTTGCTTTGTACATATTTACTCATTCTCGCCATAAAATAACCTTGCAACGCTTCTTCGTCCTCCAAGCCTTCCTGTCGCATACGCTCCTGACAAAGCGGACACTCCTTCCAATGCGTTTTCCGAGCCTCATCCCCACCCAAATGAATATACCTGGAGGGAAACAGCTCCACCACCTCGTCAATCACCCCTTGCAAGAAAGTGAATACACTATCGTTTCCTGCACAGAAGATCACATCCGCATGATTTCCTCCCAATCCTGGAAGGACACCGATAAATTTATCGACCACAGGACAAGCCAACAACGGATAAGAAGCCAACGCAGCATTACTATGAGCCGGCATTTCAATTTCAGGAATCACTTCAACCTGATGTCGGGCGGCATACGCCACTATCTCACGGATATCCTCCTGTGTGTAAAATCCTTTTTCTACAGTCGGTTCACCCTGCCGGGGATTACGACGCTCCGGAAAAGATTTTCCAGGACGATCTACACGCCGTGAACCGATTTCCGTAAGTAAAGGATATCTCTTTATTTCAATACGCCAACCATTATCATCCACCAAATGCAGATGCAGGGTATTGATTTTCAACATTCCCATACAATCGATAATACGAAGCAGATTCTCTTTCGGAATAAAAAAGCGGGCCACATCCACCATCAATCCACGATATCCGAAACGAGGTTCATCCTTGATTGTCATAGCCGGCACGCTCCAATCCGCAGTTTCCGCCACCGCTGTGCCCTCAATGGAAGCAGGCAATAACTGACGAATAGTCTGCAAGGCATAAAAGAAACCTTTTGTATCTGAAGCTTTAACTATTATCTGCCTGGGAGTTATTTCCAGATGATACGCCTCACTCTTTAATGCGTCATCGGTAAGGAAACTGATTTTCCCCTTCTTTTCTCCAACCTTCACACAAGGAGTAAATCCGGCCGCCTGGGTAAAAAGAGCAGAGAAACAGCGTGCAACCTCTGCCTGCTCCTCATTTTCTACCGTAAAGTCTGTTTTTCCGGAGAAAGTAAAATAACCTGTACCCGGAGTAATACTCTCCGGGCAGGGAACAATAGATATAGATTGGATTAGGTTGTCAGCAGGTAAGGCCATAGTCGCAAATAACGACCATAGCAAAATCAAACAGGTGTATTTCATGATATATGCTATTTTTCTTATTCTTTGTCTCTATCGGGTGAAAAGCGTACCGGATCATTATACTGCTCCTGCAATCTTGCCAATTCAGTCTTCAGCTCCGTCACAACCGGTTCATATTCTTTCTGACCATAAAGATTATGCATTTCCGTAGGGTCTGCCTGTAAATCATACAATTCCCACACATCAATATCATTATAAAAATGAATTAATTTATAACGCTCTGTACGTACACCATAATGACGTTTCACCATATGTTCTGCCGGATATTCATAAAAATGATAATACAATGATTTGCGCCAATCAGCAGGTTTTTCTCCTTTCAACAGTGGAAGCAACGAAACACCTTGGATATCTTCGGGAACAGGAGCACCTGCCAATTCCAGAAAGGTAGGTGCATAATCTATGTTTTGCACCAGTTCTGTAATATCACCTTTCCTGTCAAAACCTTTGGGCAACCGCATTATAAGCGGAGTATGCATGGATTCTTCGTACATAAAGCGTTTGTCAAACCAACCATGTTCTCCCATATAGAAGCCTTGGTCTGAAGTATAAACCACCAAGGTATTGTCCAGCATATTCTTTTCTTTCAGATAATCCAGTACACGACCTACATTATCATCCAACGATTTCACTGTTTTCATATAGTCACGCATATAGCGCTGGAACTTCCAATCGGCCAATTCTTTACCCTGAGGATTCTTTTTATAGAAGTCATCGATAATGGGACCATAAAACTTATCCCATGCCGCACGCTGCCCCTCATCCATACGTCCGATATAATTTTCATAAAGAGCCTTCAAACGGGTTTGTTTATCGGGGCGAAGCATCTTAAGGTCATAAATCATATCCATATCCTTCACGATGCTCATTTCCTGAGCCGCTGCCGCAGGACGTCCTTCATAATCATCAAAGAAATTATCGGGCAACGGAAAAGTTTTATCTTCATACAAAGACAAGTTACAAGTATCTGCCAGCCAGTTGCGATGAATAGCCTTGTGATGAATCAAAATACAAAAAGGTTTGTCTTTATCCCGTTTGTTCTCCATCCAGTCTATGGCATCATCAGTAATGATATTGGTTATATACCCATGTTTTTGAATGGTGTCATTGTCTTGCGTAATAAAATCCGGATTATAGTAATCACCTTGTCCGGGTACAATCTCCCAATAATTGAAACCTGTGGGCAGACTCTCTAAGTGCCATTTTCCGATAAGGGCGGTCTGGTATCCGGCCTGTTGCAGCAGCTTCGGAAAAGTCTGTTGCGAACCATCAAATATACAAGTGGTATTATCATAGAATTTATTAGCACAACTATGCTTGCCGGTAATCATGCAGGCACGGCTGGGACCACTTAATGAATTGGCCACAAAACTGTTAGTAAAACGCACTCCGTCATTAGCAATGCGGTCAAGGTTAGGCGTTTCCATATAACGCTTGTCATAGCAGCTCATCATCTGGGCAGTATGGTCATCGGTCATTATATACACGATGTTGTAAGGTTTCTGCTCCTCAGTTTTCTTTTGTGAAGCGCATGATGACAAAGATGCCACAGCAGTGATGCCGGTCAAAGAAAAAAGTAATCCTGATTGTAGGTTGTTCATATTCATAAATTTAAATAAGCAAAGAATTAACATCCGCAAAGATACAAGTTATGTTATTGTTTCTTGTCTGGAAATGACTATTTTATATCTGAGAATGTCCAGAAACAGGTTACAGACAAGAAAAAAACGGATGCAAAGCGCAGGTGCGCCCTGCATCCGGAAAAATCCAATAAAGACCTATTGAATAAAGCGTTCTATCATGTTTTCTTAATTAGTATAACCATAATTATTATCACTATAATCAAGAGCAGAATTGGTATCTATCTCATCTTTCGGAACCGGGAGCAATAAATTTTTCTTCAGGAAGTTTTCATCATTCAAATTTCCATCATTAAAAATACGTTCTCCCCAGTTCCCGTTCCCTTTAGGATTATTGGCCACTGATTCTTGAATAATTCCATGCCCATTGTTGACCTCGAAAGCTTTTTTCAAAAGCTCTGTGCCGCGTAAACGCATTTTCTGATACATTTCCGGTTCACCGGCACCTTCGAAAATACGTTCAAAATAAATTTTCTCACGCACTTGTTCCTTAGACAAGCCACTCTTCCAGTCAGCCGGCTGAGACGCGTTTCCTGATTGACGCGCTCTCTTCAGCACCTCATTGGCCAATGTTATCGCCTTGTCAGTCTGCCCCAATTCATTATATACATCCGCTGCCATCAGCAACATATCTGCATAACGATACAAAATTAAATTCTTATGACTGTTATTACCACTCTGCTCAGGATCCCACGGTTTCTTGAAATAGGGCCATGACTTTGTATTGGTAGATGGCTTTTTTGTCGCATTTTCCAACAAAGACAACAAGCCTTTCAAATACCCTTTTTCAGCGGGAGTCGCAGTAGCCGTATCGGCAATCATAGCATAAAGTTCTTCAGCTTTCGGACTAGCCGGATCAGCTAATTTCTCGTAAGGAATCCGTCCTACATACAACTTGGGTTTCTTCCATCCGGCAGGTTTTTCTTCTCCTTCAATGGTATATGTAAAATAAGGATAGGCATATACAGTATCGCGCGCCGAAGCTATAGGCTCCTCTTTAGGTTTCTCACCTTTTCCTACTCCGGCATAAGACTTCCAATAAGTCAGGAATGTGCTTTCAATACGTGGATCACCGGGATAAGTAGCCCCAAAATAATCATACAAAGCTTTTGAAGCACGTATGCGGTCCCAAGCCTGCCCATTACAAGAGCCATTAGGAGCGACCAGCCAGCTACCCCGGTTACGGGTGGTAGAACCTGCAAGTGCAAAATTCAATTGAAAAATAGATTCCGGAGAACCTTGTACGTAATCAACAAACAAATCACTGAATTTATCCGCCAGCCGGTATTTAGGCATTACCTCATCAAAACACGCTTTCGCCTTCTCCCAAGCCGTATTATCACCCTGACAGCCCAAAGTATGATAGAGTTTTCCTAGATACGCTTTCGCCGCCCACTTCGTTGCAAAACCGTCATCATCTTTTTCCGGTAAATTCTCATAAGCGAACTCCCAGTCAGTACATACCAATTCAAAGACCTCACTTTTAGGAGAACGAGGAACAGCTACTCCGTCATGAGCAGAGGGAGTGGTCTTTAAAGGTACATCTCCATAGGTAACTGCCAAATTATAATAAGCCAATGCACGCAAAAAACGAGCAGCCGCTTCCATTGGCAACTTATCAGCCGATTCTAACGGACTATCGGCAATATTGGCAATGAATGCATTTGTTTCACCAATCACTTTATACATCCCTCTCCACGCCATTGTGTTTATGGTTTCATCAATTCCTCCGTCCATAGAGACCAATAAATCTGTAGAACTGCCATTCGTTTGTGACCATCCAAAACCACAATATCCAAATGTTACTTCCTGCCATGCCTGGCCATAAGCATTATCAGCAGACATATATCCGTAACATCCCATCAAAGCCTGTCTGGCATTTTCCACAGTACTAAACTGAGTTTTTGTATTTATCGTATATTGCGGGTCTTCATCCAGCCACGATTCGCAGGATGCCAATGACAAAGCACCTGCTAATAAAAATATATATTTTAGTTTTTTCATTTTACAAAAAAATTATCGGTTAAACTATTTAAAAGGCCACATTTAATCCAAAGACATAAGAACGTTGGCTTGGAAATGCATTCATATCAATGCCCGGGCGTAATCCATCAAAAGCAAACGAATTGATTTCCGGATCGTATCCACTGTAATTAGTGATGACAAATGCATTTTTAACCGAAGCAAATACACCTATATTCTGAAAGCCGATTTTCTTCATCCAAGATTTTGGCAATGTATAATTCAAAGTGATATCCGAACAACGCAAGTAACTTCCATCCTCAATATAACGGTCATAAACCACGTTCTTTACATTCGCCGTAGCCGACGGATAAAGATTTGAATGATTCTCTTCCGTCCAGATATTCCGGAATGCTTCTTGTGTCAAATTACCAGCTTGCCGAGAGGGCGTATAATAACGGATATTCGTATTCAATATCTGATTACCATGCACACCATTAAAAGAAGCCGAAACAGACAGGTCTTTCCAGGCAATACGAGTTTGGAAACCATAAGTAAAGTCCGGATTCGGATTGCCTAAAATGGTTTTATCCTTTTCATCCACAACACCATCCTCATTCATATCCACCGCTTTTATATTACCGGCTCCCAAGTCATTGGCCACAGAACTGGAATAATATTTGGTTGATCCGTCAGCAGCCGTATAAGCAACTTTTCCATCTACAATATCTTCCGGCTGAATAATACCTTGAGTCTTATATCCGAAGAACAATCCCGGTGCCTCACCTGCAATGAAAAGATTAGCAATACCAAAATGATCTCCTATAGAAGTTCCCTGATATCCACGCACATTCTTCAAGGTTCCAAAATCTGTCGGTGCAAAACCCAGGTCACCAATTTTTGATTTATTGAAACCAATGTTTCCGCCCAAACTCCAACTCCAACCGTTCAAGTTACGGAGAATATCTCCATTCAAACTAATTTCAACACCTTTGTTTTTCAACGAACCTTGATTCAACATCACACTTGCAAAACCACTGGAAGCAGGCAATGAACGCGAAATAAGCAAATCATTGGTTTTTTTCTGATATACATCTACTGATCCTGACAGACGGCTGTTGAAAAAAGCAAAATCAAAACCCACATTCCAAGAAGATGTACGTTCCCACTTCAACCCGTCATTCTGCAAATTGCTTACCGCCATTGCCAAAATCTGATCCCCTGTGGCTTTTGCATAATCTATTATTTGTGAATAATCAGAGAAAGTAGCATAAGGATTAATGCCCTGATTGCCTGTAACACCAAAACCTAAACGTATTTTCATTTGATTCAACCAGTTAATATTCTTCATAAACTCTTCCTGCTCCATACGCCAGGCCAAAGAGAAGGAAGGGAAGTAAGACCATCGGTTACCCTTTTTGAATTTACTTGATCCGTCCGCACGTACAGATGCAGTAAGCAAATATTTATCATAAGCAGAAAGATTGATACGACCTAGATAAGACAGTAACTGATAATCCTTTTGGGTAGGTTGTTCATGAGTCTTCACAGAAGCAAGGTGTAACCCTTTTGTACGTAAGTCAAAATTAGAGAAACGAGTACCCTTCACATTCTTATTCAAGAATGTATGTCCGTCATAAGTTACACCAGCAGTCGCTCCCAGATGAATACCTTTCGCCAAGTCAATATTTAAATTCAATAAGTTCTCTATATTATAATTGGTCTTGTTCAAATTAGCCATGGCTAGCACACCTTGATCATTAGCACCGATAGTGAGCTGCATGCCATACCAACGAGCACGTTCGTTTATATTCACATTTCCTCCGGCACGAAGATTATACGAAAGGTATTTGCAAATATTCCATTTCAAATCCAGACTACCGCCAAAGCTTTTATCATCCGTTATATCATCATAGTCATCCCGCCAGCTATAAACAGTAGTTTTTGCGTCCATGTCCGTTTGTAATGTCGGGTCGTCTGCCGGAATTTCATAAGGAGCTGTATCCAATACTGTACGTGCCAATGAACCGGCAATACCACCTGTCGTATTACCCCCGGTCATCATATCATTTTGTTTGATAGATCCATTCAAAGCAAGCGCCATAGTAACGGACTTTGAAAGGTTAGCCGTAAGGTTTGCACGCAAATCACCTTGTTTAATACCTGTATTGCTCACAATACCTTTTATATCCTTAAAACCACCCGAAACATAATAAGTCATTGCATCCGATCCTCCGCTGACCGATGCAGAATAGACTTGAGAGAAAGCAGATGAATAGGCTTCTTTCTGCCAGTTCTTATAACTCAAGACACGATAGTATTCAGGGTTGGTAGGATCTTTTTTATATTTATCCAAGTTTTCACCATACACATAATGCATCTCGCCATTTGCTTGCGGATAGTACTTTTCCTCGCCGGCATTAGCCTTCATATTGGCATAAGCAGCATACTGTTCCAGATTCAACATATTATGCAGGTTACGGGCATCCGCAATGGTAAAGTTTGCAGTCACGTTTACTTTAGCCTTACCTGCTTTCCCTTTTTTAGTCGTAATGATAATAACACCATTCGCACCGCGGGAACCATAAATTGCCGTAGCCGAGGCATCTTTTAATACAGTGATATCTTCAATATCCGCAGGATTCAAAGCACTTAAAGGATCCTGCGCAATCTGGAAATCACCGCCACCCATAGCCGACTCTGCAAATTCCCCGGTGGAAGATTGCGGGACATTATCAATAACATACAGAGGCTGGTTATCTCCACGCAATGAGTTAGCGCCACGAATTGTCACAGAACTGGCAGCTCCCGGAGCAGCCATAGATGAAGTTACATTCAGCCCCGCCACCTTACCTTGCAACAGATTATTAAAAGAAGCTGTTTTAGAAGCATCGTTAGCATCCGGACGCAAGCTGGCGGTAGCACCGGTCAAATCACTCTTTCTTGCCGTACCATAAGCCACTACCACCACTTCATCCAATGTCTGGGTATCATCTTTCAACTGAACATTCAATACTTTTTTTCCACCGACCGGCACTTGCTGGGTCACATAGCCAATAAAAGAAAACACTAATGTAGATTTGGAGTCAGGAACATCAATAGAATAATTGCCATCAAAATCTGTAATGGTTCCCGTGGCTGTACCTTTCACTTGTACATTCACACCGGGCATCCCCTCGTTCGTACTGTCAGTAACTTTACCTGTTACTTTTATCTGCTGGGCAAACATATCTGGAATTGCTGCCACACAGAAGACACACACTAGAAAAACGTTAAAGAGGTTCTTCTTCATAGAATTAAATTTAAATTAGTAATTTATGATAGTTAACATTATTTTAATCTGTGGCAAATGTAGAGGAAAACAGAAGTATAAGGGGTACAATAATCACTATTTTTAAGTCCAAAATTAGCTAAAAAGGTCCATTTCACCGAGAAATAGTCAATTTTAGAGGAGTAATAAACAAAGTCGGAAACCCGGCCATTGTTTTTTTAAGGACAATGACAACCAACCCAAATATAAAAACAAGTATCTTTGTATCTCCAAATATGTTTTTATCCATTAATCAATATATTATGAAACTAAAACTTTCTATTTTAACGATCCTGCTGTTCTTCTTATCAGCATCTTTTCCCTTGGCCGCCCAAAAGGCTCCCCAACCGTTTGATATTGACACCCCTTCGCTCCGCGTCTTCCTTCCGGCTCCCGAACTGGCGACAGGCCGTGCCATAGTAGCCTGTCCGGGTGGCGGATATGGCGGACTGGCTGTCAACCACGAAGGCTATGACTGGGCACCTTACTTCAACAAACAAGGCATCGCACTGATTGTACTGAAATATCGGATGCCTCATGGTGACCGCACTCTCCCCATCTCGGACGCCGAAGCTGCCATGAAAATGGCGCGCGACAGTGCCGATGTATGGAATCTGAATCCATATGATATAGGTATAATGGGCTCCTCTGCCGGAGGGCATCTAGCTTCAACCATCGCCACACATGTCCGCCCCGAACTCCGCCCTAGCTTTCAAATCCTGTTCTATCCTGTCATCACCATGGATAAATCCTATACTCACATAGGATCTCACGATAATCTTTTAGGTAAGGACGCTTCCGCCGAACTGGAAACCGAATTTTCCAATGAGAAACAAGTAACCAAAGAAACTCCCCGCGCCTTTATCGCCTACAGTGACGATGACAAGACAGTTCCTCCTGCCAATGGGGTAAATTATTACCTGGGACTGCACAAGAATCATGTACCAGCCGTACTCCATATTTATGCCAGTGGCGGACATGGCTGGGGTATCCGCGAAAACTTCATTTACAAGAATGAGATGTTAAACGATTTATCCGCCTGGTTGCGCAGTTTCAAAGCTCCCCGTAAAGATGCTGTCCGGGTAGCCTGTGTAGGCAACAGCATTACTTACGGAGCAGGAATCAAAAACCGGAGCCACGACAGCTATCCCTCCGTTCTAGGCCGTTTGCTAGGAGATAAATACTGGGTGAAAAACTTTGGAGTCAGCGCACGTACCATGCTGAATAAAGGTGATCGCCCTTATATGAAAGAACAAGCTTATCAACAAGCATTGGCGTTCAACCCCAATATCGTTGTTATCAAACTGGGAACCAATGACAGCAAGTCATTCAACTGGGTACATAAAGCAGATTTCATAAAAGATACACAAACCATGATTGACGCCTTTAAAGCCCTTCCCTCACAACCTGAAATCTATCTATGCTATCCTTCAAAGGCATATCTTACCGGAGAAAGCATTAATGATGATATCATCTCAAAAGAGATTATACCTATGATTAAGAAGGTTGCCAAGAAAAATAAGCTGCCTGTCATTGACCTTCACAGCGCAATGGATGGAATGCCGGAATTATTCCCCGACCATATCCATCCCAATGAAGAAGGAGCGAAAGTGATGGCAAAAGCTGTTTACAATGCTATAGCAAAATAAAAGGAAACGAAGGAGCAGACAGGAATTAATCAGCCAAAAAGAGACTTTTTATCGGTTGTCCGCATTATTCATACGTCATTTTGTTGTGTTATTCAAGACAATCAACTATTTTTGTTCCCAAACCTTGAGTAAGCAATGAAAACATCTGCCCACAACATACGAATCCTGTCCTTGCTCCTTCTATTCACTCTACTGCATTCTATATCAGAAGCCAAACAGTACTTTTTCCAACAAATCCCCTCTCAAAACGGACTTTCCTCTATGGTACGCTGTATGGAAGTCAGTCAGGAAAAAGGATATGTCTGGATAGGGACACGCTCAGGAATCGGACGATTCGACGGTTACGAACAGCGAAGATATCTGCGCGGTAATGTCACACATATTTTGGAAGATGAAGAACATACCATTTGGGCCATCACAGAAAAGGGAGTATTCCGCTACAATGAAAAAGAAGACAAGTTTACCCTTGTGCGGGATAAAGACAACAATCCGGTAATAGCCAGTTCTCTTTGCCTATGGGAGGACGGAGTAATCTTCGGGGGAAGAGGCAGTCTATACAAATACAACTATGAAGACCATATTATCAACCTGTTCCATACGTTGAAGCCGAACGGCAAGTATCATATTTCCAATCTTTACCAATGGGATTCCCGCACTCTCCTGGCCACCAACCGATGGGCAAAAGCTCTGTTTATTGATATCGCTACGGGCAACACCCGTCCTGTTCCCTTCAACAGTGAACAGATTATCTCACTGTTGATTGATAAAAAAGGGAATGTATGGGTAGCTCATTACAATCAGGGAGTAAGCTGTTATGACCGCAATGGAAAACAATTACAGACCTATCATACACAAAACTCTCCCCTCAAAACCAATGTAGTGCTATCATTAGAAGAGCATAACGGACAAATATGGATGGGTACAGACGGAGGAGGAATCCATATTCTCAATCCGCAGACCGGCAAGATATCGACATTGAGGTACATTCCGGGAGATCGTTACTCCTTGCCTGCCAACTCTATTCTTTGTCTATATAACGACAAAAGCGACAATATGTGGGCAGGAAGTGTACGTAACGGATTAATCAATATTAAAGAGGTAGGAATGAAAACCTATCAAGACGTACTGCCGGGACAGAATTACGGACTGAGTGAGAAAACAATCCTATCCATTTATCAGGACCATGACAATCAAATATGGATCGGAACAGACGGAGGGGGCATCAACCTCTTCGACCCGGCCACCGGAAAGTTTCATCACATACTTTCTACCTGGGAAGAAAAGGTGGCTTCCATCACCGGCATGGACAAAGACCATCTGCTGGTTTCGCTATTCAGCCAAGGCCTGTTTATCTTTCATAAAGAAACCCACCGATATCAGCCGCTTGTCATTATCAACGACAGCATTAATGATATTTTATGCCATCGGGGAAAAACAGTCAATGTATATCAAAATACTCCTGAAACCATTTTGATGTTATCCGAAACACCTTATAAATACCATATTGGTAAAAAGCAATTCATTCCCATCACCAAGGGAAAAGGCATCACTGATATTGTCGGTACATTGTTACCCATAAACAGCACAGGAGAGGATTGCTATCTGCACGATTTGGAACATATCTATCAAATCAACTCCAGCCTCAACGAACTGGAACTTATATTTACCTGTCAAACAGACACCGTGTTCAATTCTGTTTCACAAGACGAGAACGGATTGCTATGGATAGGCAGTAACCATGGTTTAAGTTATTATAATCCGGGTACAAAGCAATATACCCTTGTCCCCAATACCCTGATTAATGAAATAAGCTCGCTCATTTGTGACCGGCAAGGACGTGTATGGATAGGAACGGAAGAAAAGTTATTCGCATATCTGATTAAAGAAAAGAAGTTCATCTTATTCGGTGAACCGGACGGAGTGGTACAAAACGAATATCTGGAGAAACCCCGGTTGCTCTCTTCATCCGGAGATGTCTATATGGGAGGTGTAAACGGCTTACTACATATCAACCGGCACTTACCTGACGACCCCGCACTTCTCCCCACTCTTCAACTGGCGGACATCCTAGTGGGCGGAGAACGTGTCTACGACCGGATATCAAACGACCACCAACTTAGTGTCAATGAAAAAAGCAAACCGATCATCATCAAAATCATCACCCGTGATAAGGATATTTTCCGCAAACCCATGTATAGATACACCATTACAGGACTGAACGGACAAAACATCTATTCTTATTTACCGGAAATAAACTTAAGCAGTCTGCCAACAGGCAGTTATCACATAAAAGCCGCCTGTAGTACCCGCAACGGTGACTGGACAGCAGACTATGATATTCTTACCCTGACAGTACTGCCTCCCTGGTATAAATCCGGCTGGTTCATCCTAAGTTGCACCCTTTTTATCTTCATCAGTGTCATCCTCACTTTCATCCTGATATTGCGCAACAAAGAAACCAAGCTAAAGTGGGCAATGAAAGAACATGAACAGCAGGTATACGAAGAAAAAGTACGCTTTCTCATCAACATCAGCCATGAGCTTCGGACTCCACTGACCTTGATACATGCACCCTTGAAACAACTAATGGACAAACTTACCGCCGACAACGAAAATTATCCGTTGATCCAAAGCATCTGTAAACAATCTGAACGGATGAAGAACATTCTGAATACTGTTCTGAATGTTCGCAAAATGGAAGTAGGACAAAGCACACTCCATATCCAGAGCATACAATTGGATGAATGGGCGGAGCAACTGATTTCCGATTTTAAACCGGAAGCCTCCGTCAGAGGCATCACGCTCGTCTATCAACCTGAGCCGGAGATTCAAACCTTGTGCTTCGACAAAGAAAAATGTACCACTATCCTGACCAACCTATTAATTAACGCATTGAAATATACTCCCGATGAGAGTACAATCAGCATTTCAACCCGTTTGTCGGAAGACAGGACAAGAGTACGCATATCCATTTCCGACCAAGGTCCGGGACTGAAAGATGTGGATACCAACAATCTCTTTGTCCGCTTTTACCAAGGCAACAACAGTCGTCCCGGCACAGGAATCGGATTGTCCTATTCTAAAATACTGGTCGAACAACACGGAGGCAACATTGGAGCCTACGACAACAAGAATTTCGGAAGTCCGGGAGCCACTTTCTGGTTCGAACTTCCATTAAATACCGAACCGGGAAATATCACGCTGCACCCACAAGAATATCTGAATACACTTTTGGCACCCACGCAAGAAACAGAAAGCATTCCCGAACAACAGGAAGAAAATAAAACAGCCCAAAGCCATACCTTATTAATAGTAGATGACAACAAAGACCTGACCGATTATCTGGCAACAGCCCTGAAAGACCGGTTTAAGACAATATGGGTAGCCGCCGATGGAGAGGAAGCATTGCGTCTTTGCCGGGAAAAACGTCCTCATATAGTTGTAAGCGATATCCAAATGCCCCATATGAACGGCTATGAGCTATGTAAACAAATAAAAGAAGATTTGGAAATAAGCCATATCCCGGTTATCCTGCTCACTGCACGTAATGACGAAGAAAGCCAACTATATGGTTATAAAAACGGAGCAGACGCCTACATCACAAAACCTTTTGAAGTAAGTATGCTGTATGCAATTGTCTGTAGCCAACTGCATAACCGGGAACGGATGCGTACCCGCTATACAGACATCGGTCCTCTGCCGCCACCCGAAGAAGGAACCTTCAGTTCGGCCGATGAAGAATTTTTAAATCGCCTGAATCAGATAATCACAGAACATCTGGATAACGAACAGTTGGGTATTCCATTCATTTGCAACAAAATAGGAATCAGCAGAGCTTCTTTATACAATAAGCTGAAAGCATTGACAGATATGGGAGCCAACGACTATATAACCAAAATACGTATGGAGAGAGCTATCTGGCTTATTCTCCATACAGAACTCAGTGTCAATGACATAGCAGATAAGACAGGATTCTCGACCGCCAGATATTTCAGCACTGTATTCAAACAGCATACAGGTTGCTCCCCTACCCAATACAGAGAGAAACCGCCTGTCAACACTCAATAACCCTATAAAACCCTGTTTTCATTCCATGTTATGTTAATTTCCGACCATTTATAATAATAAATGATATATAATATGGAATAAAAGCAGAGATATAGTGCATTATCCAAATGAAAGAGTTTACTTTGTCCAACAAACAATTAGAGATTTATTCTAGTTTTATTCTCATCATGTATCTTCTCAGTTATCCACATTGAGTATATTCATTCCTGATTTAGAGCTTCTTGAAATTTCGTTGTTAGATTATTAATTTTTTATATTGACAGTTATGAATATGTATGTTGGAAACCTTAGCTACAACGTTAAGGAAGTAGATTTGAGAGAAGTTATGGAAGAGTATGGAACAGTAGGCTCAGTCAAGTTAATCATTGACCGTGATACAAGAAGATCAAAAGGTTTCGCCTTTGTCGAAATGCCGGAAACTTCAGAAGCTTCAAACGCTATCAAACAGTTGAACGGCGTAGAATATGCCGGTCGTCCAATGGTAGTAAAAGAAGCCTTACCCAGAAATTAACAGAGTAAACTTGATAGACAAAGAAAAAGGATTTTCCTGCATGGAAAATCCTTTTTCTTTGTCTATCAAGTTTTAATGAATACTGCTTACATACACCAGCTACCACTCTATAAATTTACCACGAGCTCTGCGTTCCGCCAACATCTGTGTAAGAAAACGCTGGCGGTCCTTGGCTATGTAACGCCGGGCAAAAATATTAGGAACAGCTACCCCCAAGGCTATACAGAAAATGATAAGCGCCGAGTTAATACCATTGGAAAAAGCAAGCGTCACTTCTCCTACCACTCCACGCATATTGATAAGCGCCAGCAACGAACGATACATCAAGACACCGGGAACCATCGGAATGACAGAAGGAATAGTCAGCACATGATTAGGAACATGAAACCAATGAACGGCTTTGACAGCTATCAAACTCACAACAAAGCTTCCCATAAACGAACCGATCACCGGACCATATCCTAATTCAAAGTTTACAAAGTTACGGGTACATACTGCAATTATTCCACCTACAGCCACCACCCACAACAAACGTCTCTGCACATTAAATATAGTGGCGAATCCCATAGCCGCAATAGCAGCCGCAACAGCATATACCCAATAAGCATCGTGCGGCACCATGCTCAGTTCACTGAACTTCTGGTCGATAGTCACATCACTCATCACCAGCAGCCTCAAGGCAAAAGCGATACCAAACGCCATGCCTCCTACCATCATTACCGTGTTGGCTGCACGCGTAATACCTACCAACAAGTGATTGTCAATCATATCGTCCACAAAATTTATCAGCGGCACACCGGGAACTATATATAAGGTACAGGCCAGCAACGGATGATACGGAGTGGAAGATAAACCTGAAAAAGAAAACGCATAAGCCAGACAAGTACATAAAAATGCAGAGATCGCAATACTCATATATACATTGATACCGAACTCAATGCAACGGGCACGGGTACGGAACCCCACAAAAGTACAAATAGCCGTAATCAGAAAAGCAATCCAGTCACCACCAAACAGCTTACAGAACCCTCCACAGGCAAACCCGGTACAGATTGCCACGACATAGGGGGTATAATTACGCTCCTGACGAGCAATCTTCTCCAGTTCTTCCTCGTATTTATCCAATGAATAATCCTGCTCAATGGCACGCCACGAAAGTTTACTGATTTTTGAAATGGCTTCCATATTGATGCCATGTTTCTCGCATTTCTGAAACTTGGAAAAAGAGTGCTTCTCGTCACTCACATTGACCATCAGCATCGTCCACCGGATATCAATATGCAGTTTCTCTTCCGGAATGCCCAGATAAGCGGCCACGCGCTTCATGTTTCTTTCAATCCGGTTAGTGTCTGCCGCACTCTCCATCAGCAGCTTGCCGGTACGTAATAAAAGGTCTAGTTTACGGCGCAATAGCAGCACCTCTTGTTCATTTGTTGTCTCGTTCATCTTCTTTTTACCTCAATTTTGTTTACTCTGACAGGAAACAGGTTGTTTTTTCGGGGTGCAAAGGTACAAAAAGTATATGATATTCATAACTAAATGTAGGAACAGAAATGAAATTGTCGTATCTTTGACCCGAAATAATTAAGTTAGATATGGTAACATTCAAAGAATTCTTTTCATTCAAGAATAACCGCTTCTTCTGGCTCAATCTGATAGCGATGGTAGTGGTCATTGTGGCAGCAGCCTGGGGAACCCTTCAATGGCTGGACAGCTATACACGCCACGGCGAAGCAGTGGTAGTGCCCGATGTAAAAGGAATGAATCTGCGGATCGCAGAAAATGAACTCGACAAGCAGTCACTAAAATCAATCGTCATAGACTCCAGCTATGTAAAAGGAATAGCCCCCGGTGCTATTCTGGAACAGAATCCCGCCGATGGCTCCAAGGTGAAGTCGGGCAGAACCGTCTATCTGACCGTCAATGCAGACAGCGCCCCCAAGGTAGCCATTCCCGATGTCATGGATAATAGTTCTCTCCGCCAGGCCGAAGCCAAATTACGTGCATTAGGTTTTAAAATAACCGAACCCGAATATATCAGCGGCGAAAAAGACTGGGTATACAGCATAAAATACCGAGGACGCGACTTGAAAGCCGGAGAAAAGGTTCCTCACGAAGCCGTACTGACACTCACGGTAGGCAACGGCAATGAAACCATGCCCGAAGATTCTGCATTGGTAAATGAATCCGGAACTGCGAACGATGACAAACCGGTGGTAGACGAATCCTGGTTTTAAACTTAACACACAGTGATGATGAAAGAAGAATATGTGGATGAACTGGACGACACACTGGATGATGTGGAACCGGTAGTGGACAACCCTGCCGAACTGTATGAACATTTCCGTGTAGTAGTAGACAAAGGACAGTCACAGGTGCGCGTGGACAAATATTTGTTCGAACGGCTTGTCAACTCTTCGCGCAACCGTATTCAGAAGGCTGCCGACGCCGGTCTTATCATGGCGAACGGCAAACCGGTGAAAAGCAGTTATAAAGTAAAGCCTTGCGACGTGCTGACGGTGATGATGGACCGTCCACGTTATGATAATGATATCATTCCCGAAGATATTCCATTGGATATAGTCTATGAGGACAACGATTTGATGGTAGTCAACAAACCGGCCGGACTGGTAGTGCATCCGGGATGCGGAAACTACCACGGCACGCTGGTCAACGCCATAGCATGGCATCTGAAAGACAATCCCAAATACGACCCTAACGATCCGCAAGTGGGATTAGTCCACCGTATAGACAAAGATACCTCGGGCCTGCTCGTGGTAGCCAAGACCCCCGATGCCAAGACTCATTTGGGACTTCAGTTCTACAACAAGACCACCAAACGTAAATACAATGCTCTGGTATGGGGTGTCGTAGAAAATAACGAAGGAACCATAGAAGGGAATATAGGGCGAAACCCCAAAGACCGCATGCAAATGGCCGTACTGAGTGACCCCGCCCAAGGAAAGCACGCCGTCACCCACTATCGGGTACTGGAACGTCTGGGCTATGTCACGCTGGTAGAGTGTGTACTTGAAACGGGACGCACCCACCAGATACGTGTCCACATGAAGCACATCGGACACACGCTGTTCAACGATGAGCGTTATGGCGGAAACGAAATTTTAAAAGGAACTCATTTTAGTAAATACAAACAATTCGTAAACAACTGTTTCGAGACCTGCCCCCGCCAGGCATTACACGCCATGACGCTGGGCTTTGTCCATCCCCGTACAGGCGAAGAGATGTTCTTCACCTCTCCGCTGCCCGAGGATATGACAAACCTGATAGACAAGTGGAGAAACTATATCAGTAACAGAGAAGAACTATGAAACGTACTATTGCCATAGTAGCCGGAGGAGATTCCAGCGAACTTGTCGTTTCCTTGCGCAGTGCACAGGGACTTTACTCTTTCATTGACAAAGAGCGTTATAACCTATATATAGTAGAGATGGAAGGGCATCGGTGGGAAGTAGTCCTTCCGGACGGCTCTAAAACCCCGATAGACCGTAATGACTTCAGTTTCATGGAGAACGGCGAAAAGAAACAATTCGACTTCGCCTACATCACCATCCACGGAACTCCGGGGGAAAACGGTATCCTGCAAGGTTACTTCGACCTGTTAGGAATCCCCTACTCCAGTTGTAACGTACTGGTATCGGCCATGACTTTCAATAAATTCACCTGCAACCAATACCTGAAAGGCTTCGGTATCCGCGTAGCCGAATCACTGATCCTGCGTAAAGGATTTGAAATTACAGACGAAGAAGTAATCAACAAAATCGGTCTGCCTTGTTTCATCAAGCCCAACGCCGGCGGTTCCAGCTTCGGTGTCACCAAAGTAAAGACTAAGGAAGATATACAACCCGCCATCGAAAAAGCTTTCGAGGAAAGTGACGAAGTAATGATTGAAGCCTTTATGAAGGGAACGGAAATCACCTGCGGCTGTTACAAGACCTCGGACAAGGAAGTGGTGTTCCCCATCACCGAGGTGGTAAGTGCCAACGAATTCTTTGACTATGGAGCCAAATACAACGGCGAGTCACAGGAAATCACACCTGCCCGCCTGCCCGAAGATACAGCCGAGCGTGTACGTCTGCTCACCTCGGCCATTTATGACATTCTGGGATGCTCCGGCCTTATCCGCATTGACTATATCATTACCGAAGGCGAAAAAGTAAACTTGCTCGAAATCAATACCACTCCGGGCATGACAGCTACCAGCTTCATTCCCCAACAGGTGCGTGCAGCAGGATTGGATATAAAAGATGTGATGACTGACATTATAGAAAATAAATTTTAGTGATATCACTGACTAACCTTTATAAATTATGAACATACCAGCTGAATTTAACGAGATTCGTCCGTACACTCCCGAAGAGTTGCCGCAAATCTATGAAGAATTAATCGCTGATCCCGCTTTCCGGACAGTGGTAGAGTCTGTTATGCCGGGCGTACCTTTCGAAGGTCTTGCCATGAAGATGCGTCAATGCAAAACAAACCTGGAATTCCAAAAAGCGTTCTTTTACGGACTATTATGGGATTTAGTGAAAAAAACAGCCAACGGACTGACATTCGACTGTTCCGCCTTGTCCGACTTAACCCGGAACTACACTTTCATCTCCAATCATCGTGATATTATTCTGGACTCGGCTTTTCTATCTATCCTACTGATAGACAACGGAATGACAACCGTAGAGATCGCCATCGGCGACAACCTGCTCATCTACCCATGGATTCATAAGCTGGTACGTGTCAATAAATCATTCATCGTGAAACGCGGCCTCAACATGCGGCAGAAACTGGAAGCATCTGCCTTGATGTCGCGCTACATGCATTTCGCCATGAAGGAAAAACATGAGAATTTATGGATAGCGCAACGTCAGGGACGTGCCAAAGATTCCAATGACCGTACCCAGGACAGTGTATTGAAAATGATGGCCATGGCAGGTGAAGGCGATGTTACCGAAAGACTGAAAGAACTGAACATCGTTCCGCTAGCCATTTCTTACGAATACGACCCGTGTGACTTCCTGAAAGCAAAAGAGTTGCAGCAAAAACGCAACGACGAACATTTCCAGAAAAGTCCCGAAGACGACCTGATCAATATGCAGACCGGCCTTTACGGATACAAGGGACGCATCCATTTCCAGACTTCCGCCTGTCTGAATCATGAACTGGACGAACTGAAAGAACTCAATTTGCCGAAATGTGATTTGTTTACCGCCATATCGGAAACCATAGACCGGCATATACACAGCAGTTACCGCCTGTTTGCAGGTAATTATGTGGCGTGTGACCTCTTGATGGGAGACAACCGTTTCACGGCCGAGTACACAGAAGAAGAAAAAGAGCACTTTGAAAAATATCTGGAACAGCAGATTGCCAAAGTCGATCTTCCCAACAAAGACACCGCCTTCCTGCGTCATGCTTTGCTGACTATGTATGCCAATCCGCTCATCAATTACCTGAAAGCGGCAAAAGGATAAGAACGTTTACCGTAAAGGGTGGATGTTACAGTCCACCCTGAAAAAGAAAATAATAAACATGAGGAAAGTCGTTATTTTATCTTTTCTAACCTCTTTGCTTCTCGGCGCGTGCGGTGAAGACGACTATGTATATCCTAATGTTCTGACAGATATGATCGACTTGAAAACCGACCATACAGGAACCGGACGGTATCTGATAACGGATGAAGGGACAGAGTGGCGCATCCAGTCACGTACCGGTCTTGACGGACTGGCACCAGACACCACGTACCGCACGGTTACCATGTACGCTCCATTGACAGACTCGGAAGAAGCAGAAAAAGAAGCCATGCTTTACAATACCCAACTGGTTATTTCTCCTGTTCCCTTGTCCGAATCTAAATTCAAGGAGATAAAGACCGACCCGGTAGCCATTCAAAGCATTTGGCGGGGTGGGAATTACCTGAACCTGATTTTACAAGTCAAAGTCAAAGACCAGAAACACGGTTATCACTTTATTGAGAACAAACTGGAGAACAAAGACGGAGAACAAACATTATACTTGACACTCTATCATGACAGGAATAATGACATCGAAGGTTTCAACCGTAAAGTCTATCTGTCTGTTCCCTTGTGGGCATACGCCGGCAAACTGCATAAAGGCGATAAGATTGTATTCAACATCCGTACTTACAAAGAAGGTATGACCAGTCGTATCTTTTATTTTTAGCAAACAAAAACATCAAAACATTCCATTTTATGATAAAGACCATCTATTTTGTATTCTTCATCTGCGCATTCTCACTAGGATTATGGGCATGTACCGGCAAAGACAGTGACAAATTCAAGAATCTATCCTCCGACCAGTTTGAGGAAATGATACAGGACAAGACCATCCAACTGGTTGATGTACGCACGGTAGCCGAATATTCCGAAGGCCATATACCGGGCAGCATCAATATCAATGTATTGGACAATGAGTTTGGCACAAACATCGAGGAGCTTCTTCAAAAAGACCGCCCCGTAGCCGTTTACTGCAAAAGTGGAAGACGCAGCCGCAATGCCGCCAACATTCTGGTAAAAAAAGGATTCAAGGTGTATAATCTGGATAAGGGTATCCTGGACTGGAAGGAATTAGGGAAGGAAATAAGTTTTTAACCGTTTTTTTCCTTCAAATCCTTCATTATGGCTTAGCAAGTTGATTTACTGCCACTTATTATGAAGGATTTTTTTTCAATCCTTCATAAATTCTTCATCTCTGTAAGTTTGTCCCAGACTCCCCCCGCCCGGTCTTCTATTTCCGAGGCGAGACCTCTTCCTCTTGAATGGCAATCTTGCCACGCGCTATCTTATATAGTCAAGCCAAGGATACACACAGTTTTTCGTCCGATAGAAATCGTTGCGCTGCCCTTTTCTGTTTACCGTTTCACCTTAGTGATGAAGTTTTATCACTAAGGTGAAACGATAAATTGAAAAGGAAGAATACGTCATTCCGACCGTCGGTTATTCCAACCCTTCCAGCATTCTTTTTAAAACAACTGTAGCAGAAATTTCCCGGTTAGCCGCTTCAGGAATAACCAACGAAGTAGGCGCTTCAATCACCTCATCGGTCACAATCATGTTTCTTCTCACCGGCAGACAATGCATAAAGAAAGCATCGTTTGTCACTGCCATGTGCGCCGCATCTACCGTCCAGTTCATATCCTTGCTCAGGATCTTTCCATAGTCGGCAGGACGGGTGACACCGGGACATGCCCAGTTCTTGGCATAGATAAAGTCAGCCCCTTCAAAGGCTTTCATCTGGTTGTATTCCACCTTCGCGCCACGGACAAACTTCGGGTCCAGCTCATAGCCTTCGGGATGAGTGATGACAAAATCCACATCGGCCTCGTTCATCCAGTCGGCAAACGAGTTGGGAACGGCCTGAGGCAATGCACGCGGATGCGGCGCCCAAGTCAAGACCACCTTGGGACGGTCTTTCTTCTTATACTCCTCGATGGTAATCAGGTCGGCGAAAGCCTGCAACGGATGACCGGTAGCGGCTTCCATGGAGAATACAGGCTTGCCGGAATACTTGATGAACTGATTCAGAATCTTTTCGGTATAATCATCCTCGCGGTTCTCAAAATGAGCGAACGAACGCACACCGATGATATCACAATAAGAAGCCATCACCGGAATAGCCTCCAGTAAATGTTCACTCTTGTCGCCATCCATAATGACACCGCGCTCGGTCTCCAGCTTCCATGCACCTTGATTCACATCGAGCACAATCACATCCATGCCCAAGTTACGGGCTGCCTTCTGGGTACTCAAACGGGTACGCAGACTGTTGTTGAAGAAAATCAGCAGGCAAGTCTTATGCTTTCCCAGGGTTTCATATTTGTAGCGGTCTTTCTTGATTTCGAAAGCTTCGGCAAGGGCACTCTTCAAGTCGCCCAAATCGTGTACGTTTGTAAAGTATCTCATAATTTTTTCATTTATAGTATTATTGTCTTATTTGTCCATCCCCCTGAATAATCCACTTGTATGTGTTCAGTTCCTCCAGTCCCATCGGACCACGGGCGTGGAGCTTCTGCGTGCTGATACCTATTTCCGCTCCCAGTCCGAACTCACCTCCATCGGTGAACGAAGTAGGCACATTCACATAAACACAAGCCGCATCCACCATCTTCATAAAATAATCGGCCGCCCGGTCATTCTCCGTCACAATACATTCACTATGTCCCGAACCATAGATAGAAATGTGGGCCACAGCCGCCTGTATGGTCATAGTCGCCGTCACTGCCATTTTGTAGTCCAGAAACTCTGTTCCGAAAGTATCCGTAGAAGCATGTTTCAGCAAGTGGGAAGGGTAAGAAGTCTTCAGATAATTGTAACACAAGTCATCGGCATAGATTTCCACATTGTCCTGCTGCAAACCGCTACAAAGAGTGGAAAGGTCGGTCAGCCGGTTCACATCTATAATCAGACAGTCCAAGGCATTGCACACGCTGACACGGCGTGTCTTGGCGTTGCGGATAATGGCGGCTCCTTTCGCCACATCACCATCCTTGTCAAAATAAACGTGACACACACCGGCTCCTGTCTCGATAACGGGAATCGTGGCGTTCTGCCGCACATAGTCTATCAGCCCCTTACCGCCCCGGGGGATAATCAGATCCACATAGCCGCGGGCATGGAGCAGCGCGTCGGCCGAATCATGTCCTGCCGGCAACAATGCCACCAGATAAGGAGACAAGTGGGCTACATCCAGCAAGGTATTCCGGATAATCTCCACCAGGATACGGTTGGAGAAATCGGCATCGCTTCCCCCTTTTAATATACAGGCGTTGCCGGATTTGAAACAAAGTGCAAACACATCCAAAGTCACATTAGGACGAGCTTCATAAATAATGCCTATCACCCCGAAAGGCACACTTACCTTGGTCAGCTTCATGCCATTGGGACGCACGGCCTCACTCAGTATTCTCCCCGACGGAGAAGGCAGCGTGGCTACCTGCCGTATGCCTTGGGCTATGGCGTGAATACGTTCCGCCGTCAGTTTGAGACGGTCATATTTGGGATTCGACGGATCCATCGCCGCCAGATCCTTGGCGTTCTCTTCCAGAATCCGGTCCGTAGCAGCCTCCACCCTGTCGGCCAATGCATACAAGGTGTCATTGATGATCTCCTCCTTGCAGAAAGCAAGAGATCCTTTTGCCTGCCGCACCTGTTTAAAAATATCTTTTATCTGTTCCATAGTCACTTCATTTTATCTAAATCATTACCACACCGCATCAGTCCAAATACAAATAATCATAGTGTACCATAGGTTTCTGTCCATGTTTCCCCTGCAATGCACGCGCTTCTGCCGAATCAAATCCGATGCGTCCCACTCCTATCTGCCTGCCCCGGTGGTCTATGATTTTCACTATATCATCTTTTTCAAATTCCCCTTCTATGCGGACCACTCCCACAGGAAGCAGGCTTACCGCCTTCTGTCCTTTCAACACTTTCACGGCCTGTTCGTTCAAATGCAACTCGCCTTTGGCAAAGCCTTCGCTATGGGCAATCCACTTTTTCACGCTGGATACTCCGCCTTCTGCCGGAATAAAGCGTGTACAAACCGTCTCTGCCGGATGTTGCAGCAAATCGACCAGAATATGGTCTTTCTTGCCGTTGGCTATAATGACGGTAATGCCCTCATCGGCCACTTTACGGGCAATGGTAGTCTTTGTCAGCATACCGCCCCGGCCGAATCCCGATTTCTCCGTCTGTATATAGTCCGAAAGATCCTTTCCCTGCTCCACCTCCCGTATCACCTGCGTACCGGGGGTAGAAGGAGAACCATTGTATATGCCGTCAATATTGCTCAGTATGATTAACGCCTGCATATCCATCATGGAAGCGATCATTCCCGAAAGCTCGTCATTGTCTGTAAACATCAGTTCAGTGACCGAAATGGTATCATTCTCATTTACGATAGGTATGACACCGTTCTCCAGCATCACCATCATGCAGTTGCGCTGGTTCAGGTAATGACGGCGCGTGCCGAAACTTTCTTTCGTAGTCAGCACCTGCCCGACGGGAATACCGTGTTCGCGAAACAGCTCATAGTACCGGTTGATCAGTTTTGCCTGGCCCACCGCCGAGAAAAGCTGCCTTTGCTCCACGCTATCCAATTTCTTGGAAGGCTTGATCTCGCTGCGTCCCGAAGCTACCGCCCCGGATGAAATCAGAATGACTTCCACCCCGGCTTTGCGCAATTCCGCCACCTGGTCTACCAATGCCGACATACGCGTCACATCCAGCGTACCGTCTTTACGCGCCAACACATTACTACCGATCTTTACTGCTATTCTTGTAAACTGAACTGCCATTTCTCTTGTTATTTTAGAAACACAAATATAGATATTAAAATCAATCTGTAAAGTCAAATAAGCCAAAAATTAACCTTTATCGTATTTGTGTGCATGTATTTTAATTCTCATCTTTGCAAAATGAAAATATATAACGATAATATTCAATAGGTAAACGTATGGTTAAAGCTATTTTTTTCGATATTGACGGTACATTGGTTTCTTTTGAAACTCATAAGATTCCCGCTTCAACCCATGAGGCATTAAAGGCACTTCGTGATAAAGGCATTAAAATCTTTATTGCTACCGGACGCCCACAATGTTTAATAAACAACCTGGGTGACTTAGAGTTTGACGGGTATATCACCGTAAACGGAAGCTATTGTTTTACCGCCGGCCACCAGCCCATTTATAAAGGTTGCATCCCGCAAGAAGACATTGAACGGCTAATAACTTTTCAACAGAAATATCCGGTACCTTTCGTTTTTGCATACGGCAATGAAATGTTCGTCACAGAAGTGAATGACAGAGTACAGGCTGTTTCCGATCTGATTGAAATTCCTATTCCCCCTGTCGCCTCCATAGAAGAAGCCCGTGGAAAAGACATCCTGCAAATAATGGGGTACTTTACGGCCGAAGAGGAAAAAGAAACAGATATATTCGGCAAAGTGCTGACCCATTGCGAGCCAATGCGCTGGTATCCATTGTTTGCCGACATCATTGCACGGGGCAACAGTAAAAGTACGGGAATAGACAAAGTGCTGGCATATTTTGACATTGACCTGAAAGACACCATGGCTTTCGGTGACGGCGGCAATGATATTCCCATGCTGAAACACGTAGCCACAGGGATAGCTATGGGAAACGCCGAACCTCATGTCAAAGCTGTGGCCGACTATGTGACCACCTCCGTAGATGAAGACGGAATAGCCAATGCGTTGAAACATTTCGGATTAATCTAAAGAAGGTTCGATAAAAGGAAAATGAATGCAGAGAGTATCCTCATGAGAGATCCCAAACTAAGGTTTTTCATGTCGTTTATTAATTTAAGAGATGCAAAGATATTCATTTACTTCTTATTAATTCGTTTCTTGTTTTGATTTCTTGACCCATTTTTCCAGAAAACTCTTTATCTTTACGCAAAATATTTATTAATTGCGAATCTATGAAGAAAACCAATTCTATCCTTTGCGCATTTGTATTGGCAGGCTCGCTCTTCGGCTGTTCCACAACACAGCAGAAGACAGGCGAAACTGACTACACGCAGTATGTTAACACGTTCATCGGAGCAGCAGACAACGGACATACCTTTCCCGGTGCCTGCCGTCCTTTCGGCATGATCCAGACAAGCCCCGTAACCGGAGCTGTCGGCTGGAGATATTGCTCGGAATATGTGTACACCGACTCCCTGATATGGGGATTTACCCAGACACACCTTAATGGAACAGGGTGTATGGACCTGGGAGACATCCTGGTGATGCCGGTTACCGGAACACGCGCCCGTGCCTGGGACGCTTATCGCAGCCACTTCCCCAAAGACAAGGAAGCAGCGACTCCCGGATACTACACCGTAGAGCTGGCCGACCCCGGCGTGAAGGCCGAACTGACCGCCTCTCCCCATGCCGCCCTGCACCGTTATACCTATCATAACGCCGACTCGGCATCTGTATTGATTGACCTTCAGCACGGACCTGCGTGGAACGAAAACCAATACCATTCGCAAGTACAAAGTTGCGAAACCAATTGGGAAGATGCACAAACCTTGACCGGACATGTACGCAACAGCGTATGGGTGAACCAGGATTACTTTTTTGTTATGAAGTTCAATCGTCCCGTCATAGATACCCTGTATCTGCCCATGGCCGAAACTGAAAAAGGGAAACGCATCATCGCTACTTTTGACATGAAGCCGGGAGAGGAACTGCTGATGAAAGTAGCCATGTCCACCACCGGCGTGGATGGAGCCAAGAAGAATATGGAAGCGGAAATAGCCGACTGGAATTTTGAAGGAGTGAAGCAAGCAGCCCACAACGAATGGAACAATTATCTGAGCCGCATTGAAGTAACGGGTACGGATGACGAGAAGACCAACTTCTATACCAGCTTCTACCATGCCCTGATACAGCCCAACCAAATCTCGGACGTAGACGGATGGTACCGTAATGCAGCCGATTCCATCGTTAAAGCCGGTAACGGAGCTTTTTATTCCACTTTCTCCTTATGGGACACTTATCGCGCCGCCCATCCGTTTTACACCTTAATGGTTCCTGAAAAAGTAGACGGATTCGTCAATTCATTGGTAGAACAGGCTGAAGTACAGGGCTTCCTGCCTATCTGGGGACTTTGGGGAAAAGAGACATATACCATGATTGGCAACCACGGTGTTTCAGTTATCGCCGAAGCGTACCGCAAAGGGTTCCGGGGTTTTGACGCCGAACGTGCCTTCAATGCTATCAAAAATACCCAGACCGTATCTCATAAACTGAAATCCGATTGGGAAACTTATATGAAATACGGTTATTTCCCTACAGACTTGATTAAGACAGAATCAGTATCCTCCACACTGGAATCGGTATATGACGATTATGCCGCAGCCGATATGGCCCAACGTATGGGTAAAGAGGAAGATGCCGCTTATTTTGCCAAACGTGCCGATTTTTATAAGAACCTGTTTGATAAAGAAACGCAGTTCATGCGTCCCCGTAATGCTGACGGAAGTTGGAAATCTCCCTTCAACCCTAGTCAGGTTGCCCACATGGAAAGTACCGGTGGAGACTATACCGAAGGTAATGCATGGCAGTACACCTGGCATGTGCAACATGATGTGCCGGGGCTTATTGAGTTATTCGGCGGAGAACAGGCATTCTTAAACAAATTGGATTCTTTGTTCACCTTGAAACTGGAAACCACCCAGGCAGATGTTACCGGCTTGATCGGTCAATATGCACACGGCAACGAACCCAGCCATCACATTACTTATTTATATACGTTGGCAGGCCGCCCCGAACGTACCCAGGAACTGATCCGTGAAATCTTTGATACGCAATATCGTCCCGAACCCGACGGACTCTGTGGCAATGACGACTGCGGACAGATGTCAGCATGGTATATGTTCTCGGCTATGGGGTTCTATCCGGTAGATCCGGTAAGTGGCAATTATGTCTTCGGCGCTCCGCAGCTGCCTGAAATCGTTTTGAATCTGGCCGACGGAAAGACTTTCACGATCATTGCCGAAGGATTGTCAAAGGAACACAAGTACATTGACTGCATCACACTGAACGGTGAACCCTATACAAAGAATTATATCTCGCATGAAGATATTTTGAAGGGTGGGACTTTGGTGTATAAGATGAAATAAGGAATCTACCTCATTACAGGAAGAGGGTATAACAGCCGGCTCCGGCTATATACCCTCTTCCTGTTTTCTGCTCCTGATGCTTTCCAAAGGATCATAATGCTCTAGGTATCATGTCCTTATCCATGAAACATGATCATTATCTGCATAACTTCTGCTTTAGATATCTTGTAACTGCCACATTAAATTATTGCCATGGACCATGTCAAGTCAGAGCATGGTACAATGGGCAACACAAAAATACAACTCTCATATTTGCTCAATCCAAACTTTATTGCGTTACATGTTTTATGTAACATAAAAACTGCAATGAAGAATATTCCTACTAATCCATTTTTAATAACCGGTTACCAAGGCCCCGACTATTTCTGTGACCGCGAAAAAGAAACAGCTTCTTTAATGTCAGCATTAAAGAATGGCAGAAATATTACATTAATCAGTCCACGCCGTATGGGAAAGACAGGACTAATAAAGAATGTATTTTACTATATTCAAAAAGAAAATAAATCTGCCGCCTGTTTTTATCTGGATATATTTTCAACCCAGAATCTTCAGGAGTTTGTATCTCTACTGGGACGAAGTGTGTTGGGAAAATCAGATACCTTATCACAGAGTACCTTAAAATCGCTATTCTCATTCTTTAAGAGTTGCCGTCCGGTCATCAGTACCGATGAAATTACAGGGATGCCATCTGTAACACTCGATTTTATTCCGGAACGTTCAGAAGAAACCTTGAAAGAGATTTTCACCTACCTAAACCAATCGGGAGTAGAATGTTACATAGCCATTGATGAATTCCAGCAAATAATGGAATATCCGGAGAAAGGAGTGGAAGGCCTGTTGAGATCGTATATCCAGTTCACCCCGAATGTGCATTTCATCTTTTCGGGCAGCAAAAAGCATTTGATGGAGTCTATCTTCTTTTCCATCAAAAGGCCTTTTTACCAATCTACGCAGAAACTTTTCCTGGCCCCTATTCCCTATACCCCTTACCGGGAGTTTGCCAAGAAACTGTTTGATGGAAGAAAGAAAACTTTGCAGGAAGATATCTTCCATGAAATTTATCAATCGGTAAAAGGGCATACGTGGTATATGCAATATCTTTTAAACAGATTGTATTCATTGCCACAGCAGACTCCGACGATAGAACTGTTGCATACACTCATGCAGGAAATCATACAGGAGGAAGAATATACTTATCAAACCTATTTCCAGTTTTTAACTTCCAATCAGATTCAGTTGCTGAAAGCTATAGCCAAAGAGGAAATTGTAAGTGAGATTAACAGTGCCACATTCATAAAGAAATATGATTTAAAAGGAGCCAGCAGCATAAATGTAGCATTAAAGTCTTCAATTAATAAGGAGTCTGTCTTAAAAGAGCAGCAAGGATATATAGTATACGATCGTTTTTTTGCAATTTGGCTCAAAGGACTAGTATGAATAATTGAAATCTCCATCACTATGAACTATGAATACAAAAGGAATTCTTATTGCAATTCTGGCATTGGGAAGCATAACGTTTACCAATGCCCAACAGCCTGCCGGCTATTTCTTCAAGGAATTTACTTCAGGAAAAGTTTTATTGAAATTCACTTCTGAAATTATATTCAAAAGATAAGCAACAACCTGTCAAAGAGTTCATTGAAACAGAAAGGGTCAAGATACCCCCCAAAAAGATATACTAAAAGTCTTGAAACGGTTTCAATAAAAAGAGGCGTCCGAAAAGTTGAATCTAGTTTCTTCAGGTTCTTATAAAAAGCAGAGCAAGCCCCCACTATTCAGTGAAAGACTTGCTCACAGCTTAAAGTTTACTCCTTATTATTTTCTATCAAAGCATCTTATTACTCTTTATTATCCGTCGTATAGCCTGGAGTTTGTTTCAATTCTTTGTTATTGGTCAAAGTATTAGCATCAATCGGCCATAACAATCGGCTGGAATTTGCAGTAGAATACTTCTCTGTATACCCTAAAGTACGGATATCATACCACCGTTTTCCTTCATACATTAATTCACGGAGCCGTTCTTTCAAAACAGCTTCCACCGGATTTTCATCACCGGCTACAAAAGGATTATTGGTGTAAAAATCACCTTTGTCATTAGGATAAGCTACAGTAGCCTTATTAGCCTCAAAATACTCTTTACCATAAGCACGTTCACGCACCGCATTGATTTCCGCTGCAATATCTTCCCCCAACAATGCCTTGGCCTCCGCCAATAACAACAAACAATCTGCATAGCGGTAGATGGGATAGTCATCCAACCAGCTACGTGTAGAGCTACCAGCTATCATCGTTCCTTGGAATTTATAAGGAATAGGAGCTACATATACCAAATTACCATCAGCATCCTTCTGATAAACAGCCTTTATAGAGCCTGCCTTGCGTGTATCCCCCTTCAAGAATACTTTATTATAGAAATCTTTCTTAATCTGAAGTCTAATCAAACCATTCATTTCAGCATCTTTAGTATCAGCATACGAAACCCCATCTTCATTAAAATAAATGCCTGAGGTCATGTAAGCCTGTTGAGGAACCAAAGTCATTCTATAAGAATCCTTCCACATATCATATTCATCTTGTCCGTTATGGATGGTGAAAATGATTTCTTCGTTCTTCTTATTATTATAAGCAAAAACATCGGTAAAATTGCTTTCCAAACCTATTCCCGGACAGTTTTTAACTTCCTGCAAAGCCGATTTTGCCATGTTATAATCAGTTGCTCCACCGTCCATCTGCTTACCGCTCCACAAATAAACTTCACCTTTCAACATTTTAGTTGCCCCCAATGACCAATAATGCTTCCCATATTTATAAGAATAATCATTGCCAAATGCTGCTTCTGAAGCAGATATATCATTCTTGATTTGTTCCATTACAGCACTTGCAGGAGAAGCCGGTTTCAGGATGTTAGCCAAATCAATGGTAGAACCACTGGTATAATCCAAATGTAAAATTACATCTCCCCATGAACGGAGCAGATGAAAATACAAGAAAGCACGCATACCATAAGCCTCACCCAAATAATAGTTCTTCGACACCTCTGGCAACAGTTGGGTTTCTGTTGTTTTGGCAATCATCAAGTTTATCTGATTAATAACCCCATACAAGTCAGCAAAGTTACTTAGTCCCACATTTTCCGCATTCAGCGAATTATAAGGAAATCTTTCCATTCCTTGAGTCGCTTCACCACCAAATGGATCATCACCATAAATATCCGCACGAGGTTCACCTAAAATAAAGAGA
>OKTE01000229.1_pt1 | contig 35399 bp, 33 predicted proteins | sample 1606151 | NCBI WGS metagenome assembly OKTE01 (sample SAMEA3879527, study PRJEB24766) | human gut metagenome | biome: human-associated habitat; feature: feces | place: USA | collected 1985/1987 | reverse complement strand
AAAATGAAGATAACTTCCAGTCCGACTTCCACAGAAACGAAGTTTGCAGCAGACGGCACGCCCTGCGAAGGACACCTGTGGATATCTAAGAAAGAAGGGAATCGCGCTTGGATACAATTCGATTTTAAAAATGAATACCTGATCAGTCGTTATGTAGTACGTCATGCCGGAAACGCAGGACTACCGGAACGACTAAATACACGGTCTTTTTCAATAGAAGTCAGTCAGGACGGTAAGAAATGGACTCGTGTAGATATCCAAAAAGGAAATACAGTATCTGTGACGGACGTAGATATCACTCCGACAAGCGGAAGATATGTACGCCTGCTGATACAGGATGCAGGGGAAGATGGTATAGCCCGCATTGGGGATGTGGAAATCTACGGGTGCAGGAAATAACTGAACTGCACCCCAAAAGTTGGACACAGAACTTTAGGAGTGCAGTTCATCATTATTTGCCCCTGACTATCTTCTTAATATCATTCAGCTTATTCAACGCCTCAATCGGAGTAAGATTATTCACATCCAGATTGAGTATCTCATCGCGAATCTGGCAAAGTATCGGGTCATCCAACTGGAAGAAGCTGAGCTGCATTCCGCTCCGGCCGGACGCTATCTCAGCCGTAGGCTTGGCAATGCCCTGCTGGCGGTTGTCCGTTTCCAGTTGATGCAGAATATCATTGGCACGCTTCACGATGCTTTTCGGCATACCTGCCATCTTTGCCACATGAATACCGAAAGAATGTTCGCTGCCGCCACGTTCCAGTTTGCGCAGAAAAATCACTTTATTATCTATCTCCTTCACAGATACATTGTAATTCTTGATGCGCTTGAAAGATTTCTCCATCTCGTTCAACTCATGATAATGAGTGGCAAACAACGTACGTGCCTTGGCTTTAGGATGCTCGTGAATATGCTCCACAATAGCCCAAGCAATGGAAATACCATCATAAGTGGAGGTTCCCCGTCCCAACTCATCAAACAGCACCAAACTGCGGCTAGAGAGGTTGTTCAAAATATTTGCCGCCTCATTCATTTCAACCATAAAGGTAGATTCGCCCACAGAGATGTTATCGCTGGCTCCCACACGGGTGAATATTTTATCCACCATACCGATCCGCGCACTTTCGGCAGGAACAAAACTACCCATCTGCGCCAACAAGGTAATCAGCGCAGTCTGGCGTAGCAAAGCCGACTTACCCGCCATATTGGGACCGGTAATGATAATGATTTGCTGGGTTTCCGAGTCCAGAAAGACATCATTGGCAATATACTTCTCCCCTACCGGAAGCTGCTTCTCGATGACAGGATGACGGCCTTGCCTGATGTCAATCACCTCACTGTCCTCCACAACAGGACGGATATAATTGTTCTCTTTCGCCACATTGGCAAAAGCCAGCAGACAATCCAATCGGGCAATCTGACTGGCATTAATCTGAATGGCTGGAATAAACTCTGCCAAAGCGACCACCAATTCGTTATAGAGCTTTGTTTCAAGCACTAAAATCTTATCTTCGGCCCCCAAGATCTTTTCTTCGTATTCTTTCAGTTCCTGAGTAATATAGCGTTCCGCATTCACCAGCGTCTGTTTACGGATCCAGTCGGCAGGTACCTTATCCTTATGCGTGTTACGCACCTCAATATAGTAACCGAACACATTGTTATAAGCAATTTTCAAGCTGGGAATGCCGGTCAGCTCACTTTCACGTTGCTGTACTTTGAGCAGATAATCCTTGCCGGAAAAAGCTATCTGCCGCAGTTCGTCCAGTTCCGCATTCACCCCGTCTGCTATCACACCGCCTTTATTCACCAGCAAAGGAGGATCATTCTTAACCTCTTTCGCTATTTTTTCACGGATAGACAGACATAAATTCAGTTGTTCCCCAATACGGCGGAGACTCCCGTTATCCGCATTCAAACAGGCATTCTTAATCGGCTCGATGGCTTGCAAAGCTACTTTAAGTTGCACCACCTCGCGTGGAGAGATTCGTCCTACGGCAGCTTTCGAAACAATACGTTCCAAATCTCCTATCAGATGTAGTTTCTCTTCTATGAACTCTTTGAAGTCCGGCTCGCGGAAGAAGTATTCCACTACATCCAGACGCTCATTGACAGGCTTCTCATCTTTCAACGGAAAGACTACCCAGCGTTTTAGCAGACGGGCTCCCATAGGGCTGATAGTGCGGTCGATCACATCCAGCAGACTGGTTCCGCCCTCATTCATGCTACCTATGAGTTCCAGGCTCCGTACCGTGAATTTATCCAGCCGCACATAACGGTCTTCCTCTATACGGGAAAGAGAAGTTATATGGCCGATCTGATAATGCTGCGTCATATTGAGGTATTGCAAAATAGCTCCCGAAGCTACAATACCATTCTTAAGGTGCTCCACCCCGAAACCTTTTAAGTTCTTGGTCTCAAAGTGCTTCAACAGCTTCTCGCGTGAGGAACTTTCATTAAACACCCAGTCATCCAACTCAAAAGTAAAGAACTTGCTTCCGAAATTTCCTTCAAACATTCCCCGTTTACCACGTTCGAAAAGCACCTCTTTGGGGGCGAAATTATTTAACAACTTGTCTATATAGTCAAAAGGCCCCTCTGCGGTAAGGAACTCACCGGTAGAGATATCAAGGAAGGCCACACCACAACTGGCTTTCCCAAAATGAACGGCAGCCAGAAAATTATTTTCTTTGTACGAAAGAACATTGTCATTGATGGCTACACCCGGAGTCACCAATTCGGTGATACCGCGCTTTACCAGTTTCTTGGTCATCTTGGGATCTTCCAATTGGTCACAAATGGCCACCCGCTTGCCGGCACGTACCAGCTTGGGCAAATACGTGTCCAATGCATGGAAAGGAAAGCCGGCCATTTCTACGCTCTTTGCCTGTCCATTGGCCCGCTTGGTCAGCGTAATACCCAAAATCTCTGAGGCAACAATAGCGTCTTCTGAATAAGTTTCATAAAAATCCCCGCACCTGAATAGCATAATCGCATCGGGATGCTTTGCCTTCAACTCAAAAAACTGCTTCATCATCGGGGTTAAAACTACATCATTTGCCACTGTATCGTCCTTTCTTTTTTTAATTAATATTTCTCGCAAAGATAATAATTAGCAAATTTAATCTGAAACAGTAAAAGAAAAAAATTATATCTTTGTACTAGCTAAAAATACGGAAACAATGAAAGAAATAAAAGTAAACGAACTGACTGACAATCTGTTTGAGACAATCAGCAAGGAATGGATGTTGGTAACCGCCGGTACCAAAGACAAATTCAACACCATGACGGCAAACTGGGGAGGTGCAGGATTTCTATGGAACCGTCCGGTAGCCTTTATCTTTATCCGCCCCGAGCGTTATACATTCGACTTTATAGAGCAGAATGACTATCTCACTCTCTCTTTTCTAGGTGAAGAGCATAAAGAAATACATAAGATATGCGGTTCCAAATCGGGACGTGACATGGATAAAGTAAAAGCGACAGGACTATCGCCCTTGTTCACCGAGAACGGAAGCATCACTTTTGAGCAGGCGCGGTTGACTTTTGAATGCAAGAAACTGTATGCCGATCTGATCAAGCCCGGAAACTTTATCGACAAGAGCATTACGGACCGATGGTATGGGGAATCACACGGTGGTTTTCACAAGATGTATGTGGTGGAAATTGTAAATGTGCTAAGCCGCTAATTAACGGCATCGATTGTTTTTTACTGCTGCTCCTTGTATTGACTATATTAAAGGATATGATCCGATACGAAAAAAGCCCGTCAAACTGTATGTTTAACGGGCTTTTGTTTCATTTCGGATTGAAAACTGTTGGACTACCAAGATTCGAACTTGGACAAACAGAACCAAAACCTGTTGTGCTACCATTACACCATAGTCCAATCATTATGTGCTTTCCTTAGAAAGCGGTGCAAAGATACGTTTTTCCTGCAATATATTCCAAATATTTTCGCACTTTTTTTTGCAATAAAGTGCAAATGCTTAACTTTGCGTACAAACTAAAAGAAATAAATACATGAAAAAACTTCTAACTTGCCTTGCTTTAAGCTTTGTTGCAGCAAGCAGTTATGCAGCTACACCTTTATGGCTGCGTGACGTGCAAATTTCCCCCGACGGCACGGAAATTGCATTCTGTTATAAAGGAGACATCTATAAAGTACCCGCCAACGGAGGAACTGCCACCCAACTCACTACACAAGCCTCATACGAGTGCAGCCCCATCTGGTCACCGGATAGTAAACAGATTGCCTTCGCCAGTGACCGCAATGGCAATTTCGACCTGTTCGTCATGTCGGCCGATGGCGGAGCAGCCCGGCGTCTTACCACCCATTCGGCTTCCGAAATACCGTCAACCTTCACCACCGACGGCAACTATATCCTGTTCTCGGCCTCTATCCAAGACCCTGCCAACAGTGCCTTGTTCCCTACCTCGGCCATGACAGAACTATACAAAGTCCCGGTAACCGGCGGACGTACCGAACAGGTGCTGGGTACTCCCGCAGAAATGGTCTGCTTTGACAAATCAGGAAAAACATTTCTCTACCAAGACCGCAAAGGTTTTGAAGACGAATGGCGCAAACACCACACCTCGTCCATCACCCGTGACGTATGGTTATATGATTCGGAAAACGGCAAGCATACCAACCTGACCGCCCATGCAGGCGAAGACCGTAACCCTGTATTTGCGCCCGACGGGCAAACCGTTTATTTCCTGAGCGAACGAGACGGAGGTACATTCAACGTATATTCCTTTCCGATAAGTAGTCCTCAATCATTGAAAACGGTCACCCATTTCAAGACCCATCCGGTCCGCTTCCTGTCAATGGGCAGCAACGGCACTCTCTGTTATACGTATGATGGAGAAATATACACTCAAAAACAAGGAGATAAACCGCAGAAAGTCAAAATCGATATCATCCGTGATGACCAAAATACAATAGCAGATCTGAATTTCAGTAACGGAGCAACCTCAGCTACCGTATCACCGGACGGCAAACAAGTTGCTTTCATTGTACGAGGTGAAGTATTCGTCACTTCCGCCGATTATAATACCACCAAGCAAATCACACATACCCCTGCCCGTGAAGCAGGACTTACTTTCTCACCGGACAACCGTACTTTGGCGTACGCCAGTGAACGCAACGGAAACTGGGAACTTTACATGGCCAAGATTGCACGTAAGGAAGAAGCCAACTTCCCCAATGCGACTGCCATTGAAGAAGAAGTACTCCTGCCTTCGGACAAGACAGAACGTACCTATCCGCAATTCTCACCGGACGGGAAGGAACTTGCCTTTATAGAAGACCGTAACCGGTTGATGGTGATTAATCTGGAAACCAAAAAGGTACGTCAGGTCACTGACGGTTCCACCTGGTTCAGTACCGGCGGTGGCTTTGACTATTCATGGTCGCCGGACGGCAAATGGTTCACATTGGAATTTATCGGAAACCGGCATGATCCATATTCCGATATAGGTATGGTAAGTGCACAAGGAGGAAAAATTATCAATCTGACCAATAGCGGCTATACCAGTGGCTCCCCCCGCTGGGTACTGGATGGTAATGCCATTTTATTCATTACCGAGCGTTATGGTATGCGTGCCCATGCCTCATGGGGATCACTGAACGATGTGATGCTGGTATTTATGAACCAGGATGCATACGACAAATTCCGCCTGAGCAAAGAAGATTACGAATTGCAGAAAGAACTGGAAAAAGAACAAAAGAACACAACCGAAACCAAGAAAAACGATAAAAAGAAAGGTGATAACAAAGAAAAATCCGAAGAGAAGAAAGAGGAAAAAGTAAAGGACATTGTGGTGGAACTGAACAACATAGAGGACCGCATCGTACGCCTTACTCCCAACTCTTCCGATTTGGGGAGCGCCATTATCACCAAAGACGGCGAGACCTTATATTACCTCTCTGCCTTTGAAGGCGGCTATGACCTGTGGAAAATGAATCTGCGCAAGAAAGATACCAAGTTGCTCCATAAAATGGATGCCGGATGGGCCAACATGGAAATGGACAAGGATGGAAAGAACTTGTTCTTGCTAGGCAGTAACACGATGCAGAAAATGGGTACTGATTCTGAAAGTTTGAAGCCCATCAGCTATCAAGCCCACGTGAAAATGGATCTCGCAGCCGAACGTGACTATATGTTCAACCATGTATACAAACAAGAACAGAAACGCTTCTACAACCTGAACATGCACGGAATAGACTGGGATGCCATGACCAAAGCCTATCGCAAGTTCCTGCCGCATATCGATAATAATTATGACTTTGCGGAATTACTGAGCGAATATCTGGGTGAACTGAACGTTTCACATACCGGAGGACGTTTCCGTCCGCAACTGAAAGGAGATGCCACCGCTACCTTAGGATTACTGTATGACTGGAATCATAACGGCAAAGGTCTGTTGATTTCTGAAGTAGTGGAAAAAGGCCCCTTCGACCACGCCCGTTCCAAAGTGAAGGCCGGAAATATCATTGAAAAGATCGACGGTCAGGAAATCACTCCCGAAAGCGATTACTCTGTTCTGCTGAACGGTAAAGCCAGAAAGAAAACACTGGTTACGCTCTATAACCCGCAGACCAAAGAACGTTGGGAAGAAGTAGTTGTTCCTGTCAGCAATGGTGTAATGAGCGATCTGCTCTATGCACGCTGGGTAAAACAACGGGCAGCCGATGTAGACAAATGGTCGAACGGCCGTTTGGGATATGTGCACATTGAATCCATGGGAGATGACAGCTTCCGTTCCGTTTATTCGGATATTCTGGGCAAGTACAATAACCGTGAAGGTATCGTCATCGATACCCGTTTCAATGGCGGAGGACGTTTGCACGAGGATATTGAGATCCTGTTCAGCGGAAAGAAATACTTTACACAGGTAGTTCGCGGACGTGAAGCTTGCGATATGCCCAGCCGCCGTTGGAACAAGCCGAGTATCATGGTGCAGTGTGAAGCCAACTACAGTAACGCACACGGCACTCCGTGGGTATACAGCCATCAAAAAATAGGCAAGCTGGTAGGTATGCCTGTACCGGGAACCATGACCAGCGTATCTTGGGAAACATTGCAGGATCCGACACTGGTATTCGGCATTCCTGTTATCGGCTATCGCTTGCCGGATGGAAGTTATCTGGAAAATTCACAATTAGAGCCGGATATCAAAGTGGCCAATTCACCGGAAACAGTAGTGAAAGGTGAAGACACACAATTGAAAGCTGCGGTAGACGAGCTGTTGAAAGAGATAGACGGAAAATAAGACGAAAGAAAAGATACAAACAAAACCGGAAGGAGAAACAACAGGTTTTCTTCTTCCGGTTTTTGTTTGTAGGGACATTTACTGAATATCCCCTTTTTTATTTATAAAAGAAGTTCTCTTTTTTCTTATTTGGCAATCACCAGATAATAGTTCTTCTTTCCGCGCTGAACCAGCAGGTATTTTTCATCCAGCAGGTCAGCAGTCGTAATCACCTGGTCAAAGGCACTTAATTTCTCCTTGTTCAATGAAACGCCACCGCCCTGTACAAGCTTACGCATCTCACCTTTAGAAGCGAAAACAGCGGCATTATCAACGAACAAGTCTACTGCCTTCACACCTTCGGCCAATGCATCTCGTGACACCTCAAACTGAGGAACACCTTCGAACACTGCCAGCAACGTGTCTTCATCCAGCTTTTTCAACGCTTCGGAAGTGGCGTTACCAAACAGGATGCCCGATGCCTCAACAGCAGCATTGTAATCTTCTTCCGAATGAACCATCACAGTTACTTCCTTAGCCAGACGCTTCTGCAATACACGCAAGTGCGGAGCTTCAGCATGTTCTGCTGTCAATGCTTCCACTTCTTCCTGACTCAGCGAAGTGAAAATCTTTATATAACGTGCGGCATCCTCGTCACTTACATTCAACCAGAACTGATAGAACTTGTAAGGAGAAGTATAACGGGGGTCCAACCAAATATTACCAGACTCAGTCTTACCGAACTTACCACCATCGGCCTTTGTAATCAACGGACAAGTCAATGCAAACACTTCACCGCCATTGGTACGGCGAATCAGCTCGGCCCCGGTAGTGATATTACCCCATTGATCCGAACCACCCATCTGAAGTTTGCAGCCCTTTGTTTCATAAAGATGCAAGAAATCGTATCCCTGCAACAACTGGTAAGTAAATTCTGTAAATGACAAACCGTCACGCGCCTCACCGTTCAAACGTTTCTGTACAGAATCCTTAGCCATCATATAATTCACTGTAATGTGCTTCCCTACCTCACGGGCAAAGTCCAGGAAAGTAAAATCCTTCATCCAGTCATAGTTATTCACCAATTCGGCTTTGTTAGGAGCATCGCTCTCAAAGTCAAGGAACTTAGCCAGCTGTTTCTTGATGCAAGCCACATTATGACGCAATGTTTCCTCGGTCAGCAAATTGCGCTCCTGCGATTTGCCGGAAGGGTCACCGATCATACCGGTCGCGCCGCCCACCAATGCCAACGGCTTATGACCGCAACGCTGGAAATGACGTAGCATCATCACACCACACAAGTGGCCGATATGCAGAGAATCAGCCGTAGGGTCAATACCCAGATAAGCTGTCACTTGTTCTTTAGCCAATAACTCTTCGGTGCCCGGCATCATTGTGTGCACCATTCCACGCCATGTTAATTCTTCTACAAAATTCATCGAATGATTATCTATTTAAATGTTTGATTTATACTTTAAATGCCACAAAAGTACGACTCTTTATCTGAAGAAACAACTCTTATTGCCGAAAAAAGATTTTCCGTGCATTTTCATCTATCCTATCGCACAGAAAGGAAACTTCCACATTCTTCGTTTCCGCCATCCGTCCTATCACCATACGGATATCCTGCGTGCTCTCATCCGTTTCGGCCAATAAACATTCTAAAGGCACGTGCCGCAACACATCAGGCTGATATCTTTCTCCCAACGAAAAATAAATGTTTTCCTGCATCAGCCGGCAGGCAATATGCAGATTATTACGGAAACCATGTACCACCCAAGGCATCTGCGGACGATACTTCTTTTTCAGTTCAATCAGTTCATTAAACGCCTTCACACAATGAATAACCAACGGTTTTCCTACTGACTCGCTCAATAAAATTTGTCGGACAAACACCTCTTTTTGCAACAGAATATCTGCCGGCCCCAAACGGTCCAAACCCGCCTCTCCTATCGCCAGAACAGAGGGATGACAGACCGCCTTTTCCAACGTTGTCCAATCTTCCGGACCAGCTTCCAAAACTTTCCACGGATGAATGCCTACAGAATAATAACACCCTTCCACAGGTTCAAACCATGCAGGCTCTACATTGAAAATGCATTCTCCCGGTACAGCAGCATTGCGATGCGTATGAATATCCAGCAACATAAGGACAACAGATTTTACGGAACCGGATCATAGCCCGACCCGCCCCACGGATGGCAACGCAATATCCGGCGGACAGCCAGATACAATCCCTTGAAAGGACCATGTTTTTTAATAGCCTCGATGGCATATTCCGAACAGGTAGGTACAAAACGGCATGAAGGAGGAGTCATTGGAGAAATGTACCCCCGATAGAAATAAACAGGCAACAGCAACAGATAGGAAAGTATCTTTTTCATTCCAGCCTTTCCACTATATGAAACAGCAGTTTCTTCACTTTCTCCTCCACTTCGGCAGAAGAATGAATATGGTTATCCAGCCATATAAAGGCGATAATCAGTCTTTTGTTCCGGGAAGCCAGCGCATCCAGCAACAAATGCTTGTTCTTCCGATAAGCCTCACGTACCTGACGTTTCACCAAATTACGCTTTACCGCACGTTTGAACCGCTTCTTGGGCACGCTGATCAGAATGGAAGCTGCCGCCATATCTTCCTCCACAGGCTCTACCGACATATACACCACACGTAGCGGAAAAGCCGGAAAAGACTTGCTTCCACCTGAAAAAAGACGCTCAATCAATGTCTTACTATTCAGACGCTCTTTTTTACCGAGTGTATATTCTACCATAATCTTCTTTCTTTTATTAAAATAAAGAAACCGAGGGTTTCGAATCACAAAGTTACAACTTTATTGATACAAAACCCCCGGTTTTGGGATATAAACTAAAAATTAATCCTTATTACGCTCGCGGATAAACATATCCAATGCCGCAGTCATGGACGGAGCCTCTACAGTAGGAGCTTCCAGATCCAACCGCAATCCGGCATCCTTTACCGCTTTAGCAGTAGCAGGACCAAAACATCCTATCGCAATTTCCTTTTGGTCGAACTCCGGAAAATTCTTCATCAAAGAATTGATTCCTGCAGGACTGAAAAACAACAGCATATCGTAATCGAACTCTTCTTCAGGAGTGAAATCATTACTTACCGTACGATACATCACTACCTCCGTATGCTGAATTTTATTTTTATCCAATAAAGTCTTGATCTCATCATTGTGTACATCAGACATCGGCACCAAATATTTTTCCGTGTTGTGCTTTACGATAGAAGGCACCAAATCTGCGAATTTACCGGTCGCGCCGAAGAACACTTTACGCTTACGATACTGAACATATTTCTGAATGTACAAAGCAATGGTTTCGGACGTACAGAAATATTTCATTGTTTCGGGCACAGTAACACGCAATTCTGTACACAGATTGAAGAAATGGTCGATAGCGTGCCGCGATGTAAAAATCACAGCGGTATGATCAAGAATAGAGACTTTTTGCTGTCTGAACTCTTTTGCCGACAAGCTCTCAACTTTGATGAACGGGCGGAAATCAATTTTCACACCGTACTTCTCAGCAATATCATAGTATGGCGACTTTTCAGAAGTCGGCTTCGGCTGAGATACGAGGACTTTTTTTATTTTCAATGTACTAAAAATTTAAAATCAAAATGTTGTTCGCTAAGATAATCCCTTTCCACAGAACAAAATCAGGGAGTATTTCAAGGGCACAAAAGTACAGAATTAAATGGAAAGCGCCATAAAATTTGTTGAAAAAGTTACTAAAGCACTTATAAAACAGCAGAATTTTAGCAATTATTATAACAAAACCGATAAAATAAGGAGCAATTTGCGGTGACAGATCGAAATACACAATCAAAAGTACAATTGGAAAAAGTAAAAATCCGGCCCCGATTACAACATTAAAGTAAGATTCCAGCCAAATAATATTGCGTGTTTTGTTAAAGAAAATCCAATTTACAAAGCTATAAAGAAGCCATTTGATGACAAAGAAAAAAACTACATAACCAATGTAAATACTTAGCAATAAACAATGAGAAACCGTACGAAAAAGGAGCAGGTCATGGTCCGAAAAATAATCGTACACACAAAAACCGGATAATATACAGGTCTGCAATATCAGCACCAATGTATAACGCACATCAGATGCGGTAGTATCATCAAACAAACTGGCACGCTCTTTAGACAAAGCAAAATTCTTAAATTGCTGTTCAAGATGTTTCTTGCCATGTGCCAGCACGTATGATACCAGGATAAAGCAAAGAAACAGCACGCAGGTCACCATCCAGTCCGAACGCAGCTGATAGGGCAACTCCATTCCTCTCATCCCGTCTTCCTTGGACATATGACACACGCTGTGTGTCAAAGCCGTATCAACACGGCTCTGCTCTTCCGTATAAAGTTGGAGAATATACGCTATTCCGGGATGACAGGTTTCACTCATATCGCTGCAAATTTACGTATTTCCTTGTTCCAAACAGGCGTTGTATAGAGCAAATTTATCGCTTCTTCGGCTGTTGAAGCCACCTTCCAGATCGCAACATGCTCTTTACGCATAAAATTACCCTCCACCGCCCTTTGCAGCATTTCAAGCAAAGGATTATAAAACCCGTTGATATTCAAGATGATTATCGGATTAAGATAAAGCCCCAGCTGCTTCCAGGTGATGATTTCAAGCAATTCCTCCAATGTGCCGCAACCTCCGGGCAATGCAATGACACCATCGGACAAATCGGCCATCATCCGTTTACGCTCGTGCATGGTTTCCGTCTCAATCAATCGGGTCAGCCCTGTATGGTGCCACCCCTGCTCCACCATAAAATGAGGGATTACCCCCGTCACCGTACCGCCTGCAGCCAATGCTGCATCGGAGGTAGCCGCCATCAGGCCGATACAGCCTGCCCCGTTAATCAGATTGATCTTCTTTTCAGCCAGAAGACGTCCTAATTCTTCCGCTACATCAAAATACACCTTCGCTATCTTTGTGCTGGACGCACTATATACACATACATTCTTTATATCATTCATATAAATCCTTATGTTTTCGGGCGGATCCAATCCTCCCCTGCCAGCCAATGACGCTCATTGCCGCAGGAACGAATTGAATTCGCCCGTATACATCACCATATTCGAATCCGTTTCTTACAAACCGAACGCTTCCTTTATCTTATCCACATAATCCAGCTTCTCCCAAGTGAACAGTTCCACTTCCAGCGTCTTTGCTTCATGATACATGGATTCGTATGTCTTGGTCACCACTTTCGGCTCACGTCCCATGTGACCGTAAGAAGCTGTTTCCTCATAAATAGGATTACGCAGTTTCAAACGCTCTTCAATGGCTTTCGGACGCAGATCGAACAGTTCGTCTATTTTCTTAGCAATCTCTCCGTCGCTCAGTTTCACATTGCTGCGACCGTACGTATTTACGTAGATATTGATAGGACGGGCCACGCCAATGGCGTATGACACCTGCACCAGCATTTCATCGGCAACACCGGCAGCAACCATATTCTTTGCGATATGGCGTGCTGCATAGGCAGCACTACGGTCTACCTTACTGGGGTCTTTTCCTGAGAACGCCCCGCCACCGTGAGCACCTTTTCCACCGTATGTATCCACAATAATCTTACGGCCGGTCAAACCGGTATCTCCATGAGGACCGCCGATCACAAACTTACCTGTAGGGTTCACATGATAAACTATCCGGTCATTGAACAAAGCCAATACTTCTTCATTATGAATTCCGGCAATGACACGTGGCATCAGGATTTCAATCACATCCTGACGAATCTTGGCCAACATCTCTTCGTCAGCCTTCAACTGAGCTTCTTTGGAAGAATCAGCCGGGGTTACAAACTCGTCATGCTGGGTAGAAACCACAATCGTATCAATGCGTACCGGCTTGCCGTTATCATCGTATTCAATAGTAACCTGGCTCTTGGCGTCGGGACGAAGATAAGTCATCACCTTCCCTTCACGACGGATTTCGGCCAGTACCATCAACAGTTTATGTGCCAGGTCCAGTGACAGCGGCATATAGTTTTCCGTTTCATTGGTAGCATAACCAAACATCATTCCCTGGTCGCCCGCACCCTGGTTCATAGGGTCCTCGCGTTCCACGCCACGGTTGATATCCGCACTTTGTTCGTGAATGGCAGAAAATACGCCACAGGAGTTTCCTTCGAACATATATTCGCTTTTGGTATAACCGATACGGTTAATCACTTCACGTGCAATGCGCTGCAAATCTACATACGCCTTGGTTTTCACTTCTCCAGCCAGCACTACCTGTCCGGTAGTCACCAGGGTTTCGCAAGCTACTTTCGAACTGGGGTCAAACGCCAACAGTTTATCAAGCACAGCGTCCGATATTTGATCGGCCACTTTGTCGGGGTGTCCTTCAGACACCGATTCGGATGTGAATAAATATCCCATTCTAAATTGAAAATTAAGAATTAAAAATTAAAAGTTAATTCGTTAACCACCTTGGGAAGTTATCAGAGTAGATAAATGTAAATAAGAAAGTCAATGTATTTTTTAGCATTTTTTTCTGTGGTTGCAAGCTACTCAAATCTCTCCACTGTTTTTAACGGCTGCAAAGATAAGCATTATTCCTTAACCATTCTATAAATTCCCGGTTCTTTAACATTGGAATAGCAATTATTTAGAAGAAATTAAACCTAATCTGACCGATTTCCGTTAATTTTGCATCATGAGCAAAGAAAAGACCGCATTTATACCTAAACAATATTTCGCAGTGGTAGCCGTACTGCTGGCTATCATGATGTCCGTACTGGACGGAACCATTATGAATATCGCATTACCCACGCTGGCACACGATTTCGATGTCACCCCTTCCAATGCCATCTGGATTGTCAATGCCTATCAACTGGTGATTACCATGACCTTGCTATCATTTGCCTCATTAGGTGATATTTACGGTTACAGACGGATATTTCTGACCGGCATCTCCATTTTTGCAGGCGCCTCTTTGGCCTGCGCCCTCTCGGACTCTTTCTGGATGCTGACTGTCTCCCGTATCATTCAAGGTTTCGGGGCGGCCTGTGTAATGAGTGTCAATACCGCCCTTATCCGTTTAATTTACCCGCCGCAGATACTAGGGCGCGGAATGGGCGTAAATGCCATGGTGGTAGCTGTTTCGGCCGCCGCAGGTCCATCCATTGCAGGCAGTATCTTAGCATTGGGAAGCTGGCACTGGCTTTTTGTAATCAACATTCCTTTGGGATTGGCTGCATTAGTGATCGGACATCGGTTCTTACCGCATAATCCGGCTTCAGACACAAAACACAAGTTTGATAAAATCAGTGCAATAGCCAACGCACTGACCTTCGGGTTGTTAATTTATACCTTGGAAGGTTTTGCACACGCCGAAAACAGAAAGTTCATTGCCATCCAGTTGGTTTTGTTAATCATAATCGGCACTTATTTCATCCGCCGCCAACTGAAGGAAACGACCCCTATCCTACCTGTGGACTTACTGAAGATTCCTATTTTCGCTCTTTCTATCGGTACTTCCATCACCTCATTCACCGCCCAGATGCTGGCTATGGTTTCCTTACCGTTTTTTATGCAGAATATATTGGGATACAGCGCCGTACAGATCGGTTTGCTACTTACCCCCTGGCCATTGGCTACCATCCTGACCGCACCACTTGCAGGCAGACTGGTAGAGAAAGTACATCCCGGATTGCTGGGAGGCATCGGCATGGCCATCTTCGCTACCGGCCTATTCACACTCTATTTGCTTCCCCCCCATCCGGCAGAATGGAATATCATCTGGCGAATGGCACTCTGTGGTATGGGCTTCGGGCTGTTCCAGACGCCCAATAATGTAACCATTGTTTCTTCCGCTCCCACTCACAGAAGCGGTGGAGCCAGCGGTATGCTAGGTACGGCGCGTCTGTTAGGTCAGACTTTGGGAACCACACTGGTTGCTTTGTTGTTCCGTATGTTCGCCGAAGGACATCGGGCGCAGGCTTGTTTGTTATTAGCCATATTCTTTGCCATTGCCGCAGGCGTGGTAAGCAGTATCCGTATGACACAGGCTTCTCCGGCAGGAAAGAAATAAAGCCCCGGCAAGTTGTTGAACAGAAACATTTCCTTTCTGATAAAAACTTTCTCTTGTTTTTTATCTTTGAGGGCAAAGAAAAAAAGAATGAATTTATCTATCTTTGGAGAGAATTTAAACAATCAAAACCTGATGAATATATGAAAAAGACATTGCTCTTACTTTTTACCCTTCTTTTAGCCCTGTCGGCACAATCACAAAATTCGTTACGGCTAATGACCTATAACATTAAAAATGCAAACGGAATGGATGATGTATGCGACTTCCAACGCATAGCCGATGTAATCAATCATATCCACCCCGAAGTGGTAGCCTTGCAGGAACTGGACAGCATGACCCACCGCAGCGGACAAAAATACGTACTGGGCGAAATAGCCGGACGTACGCAAATGCACGCTTACTTTGCCCCTGCCATTGATTACGACGGAGGAAAATATGGTATCGGACTTCTCACCAAAGAAATTCCCGTCAGCCTGAAAACCATGACACTTCCCGGACGGGAAGAAGCACGTGCGCTGATTATGGCAGAGTTCGACAACTACATTTATTGTTGCACCCATCTGTCTCTCACCGAAGAAGACCGCATGGCCTCACTGGAGCTTATAAAAGACTTTGCCGCCGCTCACAAAAAACCTTTTTTCCTGGCCGGCGACCTGAATGCCGAACCCGAATCCGCATTCATAAAATACTTGCAACAGGATTTTCAGATACTTTCTGACGTAAACCAGCATACATTTCCGGCTCCCGCCCCTACAGAAACCATTGATTATATTACAGCACTGAAACAGAACATGAAAGGCTTCACAGTAACCTCCGCACAGGTAGTAAATGAACCGGTAGCATCAGATCACCGTCCCTTAGTAGTGGTGCTTGAACAAAAATAAGCCCAACAGAGAATATGGAAATAAATAAAAGAGAGAACATCGGATGGATAGACTTGCTACGCGTCACCGCCTGTTTTTTAGTTGTATTCGCCCATTGCTGTGACCCTTTTGTGGCACGTTTTGACACAGACCGTCCTACTTTTCTGCAAGGGTGCGCATTGGGAAGTGCCGTACGCTGTTGCGTGCCCTTGTTTGTGATGATGACAGGAGTGCTGCTGTTTCCTGTACGAAACGGCATGAGTGAATTTTACAAAAAGCGGATCGGCCGCATTGTTGTCCCGCTTATCTTCTGGTCGGTCATGCTGCCTGTATTGTATTTCATTTATCTGAATTACATCACCACGACAGACAATCCTACCATAGACATGTCCGCCTTCACCCTGGAAATGACTATCACGAAGATTTGGACATTCATTTTCAATTTCAACTATGACACCACTCCTCTGTGGTATCTGTATATGCTGGTGGGGCTCTACTTCATCATCCCCATCTTCCATGCATGGCTGGAGCGTGCTACCCGGAAAGATATCAAGCTATTTCTTTCCATCTGGGGCATCTCCTTGTTCCTTCCCTACATAAAGATGGCCGCTCCCACACTGGGATATATCGGCAACTGGGGCAATATGGATATCCTGGGAGTGTGCGACTGGAATGCATTCGGTTCATTTTATTATGTTTCCGGATTTATCGGCTATCTGATACTGGCCCATTATCTGGTAAAATACCCGCTGCAATGGAGTTGGAGAAAAACCCTGGCTATCGGTATCCCTATGTTTGTGACAGGGTACGCCATCACTTTTGGCGGCTACCTCATCATGCAGGAATATTTTCCGGGAAACTACGCCTATCTGGAAATAGTATGGCTTTTCGGCGGCATCAATGTATTTATGATGACATTTCCTGTTTTTGTCTGTATACAGAAGCTTAAAATACCTTCTTCGCCTGTTCTTTCAAAAGTGGCATCCATGACCTTCGGCATTTATCTGTGTCATTTCGTCTTCGTGCAAATGGGATATGACTTGTTCGCCTCGCTGTTGCCTCAGGGGATTCCTGCCATAATACACATTATTTGCATGGCCGTAACAGCCTTTCTCATCAGCTACCTGGTGGTCAGAGGGATGTATGCATGCAAATGGACCAGAAGATTTGTGGCGTAAAAACAACGGATTCAAAACACAAGGAGTTACAGTATCCTGTTGGCTGATTATTTCCTTCAAATTCTTCATTTACTTATTAAGTGTTGATAACCAATTATTTACCATGATTGATTTATTCATAAATTCTTCATCATTTTGTCATAGGATATTTCAATAGAAAGCACAACATTACAACCGTTATAAATGGCGCAAACAAAATGAATTCCGTTCCTGTAACTTGAGTGATTCCACCGGTATTTTCTCCCAATCTCTGCCTTTTCATTTAATCGTTTCACCTTAGTGATGAACTTTTATCACTAAGGTAATCAAGCTTCATCACTAAAGTGATACAGTTTCTTCACTTTAGTGATAAAACTTGATGAAAAGGCAGAAGAACAAAATACAACAGACAGATTTCACTGACAAGACAAAGAGCTTTCATGCTTTCCCACCTCACTTCCAAAGGAGAAGCCACGGAAAGCATAAAAAACTGACTTTTCCCTCTATCAGATACAAGTTGCCCGGATTTATGACTATATTTGCAAAATCTGAACACATTCTTATGAAAGCTTTACTTTTGACAGGACTACTATTCATTCTCATCCTCCCCGGATGCAGAAAAGAGACAAGCATACTTCCGCTATTACAATCTGTAGAGGAACTGATTCCCATGTATGCCGATAGTGCTTCCGTGCTACTGGACAGCATACAAGCCCCCGATGAACTGACTGATAAGGACTTTGCCCACTGGTGTATGCTATGCGGTAAAGTAACGGACGAAGCAGCCACCGGATTACTCCCTATCTACCAATGGCAACGGGCACAACAATGGTTCACCGAACACGGCACGGCAGAAGAACAGGCGCAAATAGACTTGTATCTGGGCCGTGCTTATGTAGAAGATGGGGAGTATGATAAAGCAATGCAAATATATGCCGATGCACTGCAACTGGCCAAAGAACATCAGGCCTATAATGTGGCAGGGTATATTTGTGCCTATATGGCAGATTTGTATGGTTTTAGAGATATAACCAGTGAACGTCTGGAGAAAAGAAAAGAGGCCAGTAACTTCTTCAAGAAAGCAAGGAACTACAAAAGCTATGCATACGCCTTAAAAGATTTAGCGTGTGAATGTACACTCACTGATTCTTTTAATTACACCATACCCTTACTTCAAAAGGCTGATTCCATCTCACAACTACTGCATAACAAAGATTTAACAGCTGATGTAGCCAATGCTTTTGGAGTGATATATGAGGCACAAGAAAAATACAAGAATGCCGAAAGATATTTCTTAAAAGCCATTGAAACGGGCAGCAAAGAAAGCTATAAGGATTCTATCTCCCTATTACACATATATATAAAAGACAACCAACTGGCAAAAGCACACGAATGGATTGAAACGATAACCAAACACAATGATATCGCTTATTACTTCAATCAAGCTTACTACCTGCTTTATAAGGCAGAAGGAAAATACAAGGAAGCACTCCATTACAAAGAAATCTGTTCCGACATGCTCGATTCACTGACATTAGTTCAAAATGAGACAAAAGTATTGGAAATAGAAAAAAAGTATAACAACGCCAAGATACGGGAAGAGAACGAACTATTAAAGATTACACAGCAAAGGAATACAATCATCATCATTATTGCCATCTCCTTATTCTTACTATCAGTTGCAGGATATATCATTTACCGGCAGAGAAGCAAAGCCAAAATCTATTACCAGCAAACAATTCTAGATAAGATGAAAATAGAGCTCCTTCACTTATCTGCAGAACTAGAAGAAAAAAAGCAGATTTTGCAAAAAGCATTGGCAGACAAAGAGAATAATGCCCACAAACTACAACAGGAAATAGAAGTAATATCCTATAAATACGACCGGCTGCAAAAGCAAAGTCTGGAAACATCCACAGTTGGCAAGAAGCTTATTTCTTTGACTAAAAAAAATAGGCTTGAGGACTCCCAACTCCCTACTGACAAAACATGGCATTCCATAATGACGGAAGTAGACAAGATATATCCCCAATTCTACTCCCTACTAAAAGAGGCATTTCCCAACCTGACAGAATCAGAATATCAATATTGCTATCTCCATATCTTTGGATTTGACGCAAATGATGAAGCCAAATTGCTCGGCATCAATCCGGCTTCTGTACGAATGAAACGAACGAGAATTTATCAAGAGGTCCAACTAAAGCACAATAAAGAAACGTTTTTACGAGATTACATCATCAAAAACCTCTTAAAATAAATAGTTCTCATACAGATCTTATTATCAGTGAATTATAAAACACTACATATACATCACTGTATATAACAATTTTTGTAACTCGCTGATAATCAACAAATCTTGTATATACTATAACTCCCTCTTTTTGTCATTCATAATCCTATAATACCTAAGTTTGCACAAAACTAAAACGTAAAACGATTATGAACAAATTAAAAATGAGTTTGGCTTTGATAGCCTTAATTATTCCTCTATTACTATGCGCTAAAAAACGAAATATAGAATTTATAAAACATGGCAACCATAGAATTCCAGTAGAGTCATTCATTCCGGTAAAAGCTTTCTTTGACGACTGCAATAAAGAATTAACCATCGAATTCGCACAGGACTGGGAAGCGGTAACCATCGAGATTAAATCAAAAGAAGGATATGTAGTATATAGAAACCTCTATATACCCCACTCCAATTCTTCTTTATCAACTTCTTTAGAGAATATTCCGGCAGGAATATATGAACTGACAATCACCGATGAAAAGGGAATATTGGCAGGAGAATTTATATACGAAAACTAATCTCATACATAATATTCTAATAACAAACTTATGAAAATCATTCCATTATCACTATTCTTTGCAGGAATTACATTATTCTCCTGCTCGAATGAAAGCACCAATAACCTTTCTACTAATTCCCAAAAGGTTAAGTTGAATAAAAACGAAGTCCTCAGTATCGCCTACGATGATGCAAAAGAGCTTACAGACAAAGATATTTTCAATATGGTAAGTTCTTTTGCCAATATGAATAATAATGGTGTAAGCAGAAGCACTAGTGCATCATTTAAGATTACAAAAAGAACATATATAAATAAAGAAGGAGAATTTCAAAATAAAGAAATAGCTTCCCGAACCGCCTTACCAGAAGATGATATCATATCTGAAATTTGTGAAGTTGAATTTCAAAACGATACTGTAAATGGGTTGGCTGTAGTAGCTACAAATGCAGAACTTCCTTCTATTATAGCATTTATTCCCAATAAAGGCAATGATGATGCAATGCAACTGAGCGGAGCAAACGAACTATTATATGCAGCAAAAGCCAGCTATCTTTATAAAGCCATTAAAACAAAAGAATTGGTAGATTCGCTAAAACAGCCAACGTTGGAGAAAATTAGTAAGAAATTAAACATTCCTATCAATGAAATTAACTACCAAAAAATTCAAGATAATATCATTTTAACAGATACCTATTCATCTAGATCAACTGCTGTACAAGGTCCTCCCGAGGGAATACAAAAACTACCATCATCAATATCTCCTCTAGTCAAGACCAATTGGGGACAAGACGATCCCTATAATTGGGCTTTCAGAGAAGAAAATAAAGTAGATTGGATAAGAACTGAAAATAATGGAAAGAAAATGGACGCACTTCCTGTAGGATGTGTCAATGTGGCACTTGCTCAAATAATGGGATATACTCATCAAAAATATACTCCCCCTCTTACCTTTACTTTACCCAACAGTACTATGACTTATATGCCTAACTTTATTAAAATGACCCAAAAAGCCTCTATCAATGATTTACAGGGGCAAGCTCAAATGCAAGTTCAATACCTTATGCTCAACTTCTATAATATGAATAAAACTACATCCAAAAAAGATTGGGATGGTGCTGTACTTGAAAGTGGTGTTTCTGAAGAGAATATGCTAAATACGATGAACAAATTTTTTAAATATAATCCAAAAGCCCCTTTTGATGGTGATCAAGTTTGGGCCTCATTAAGAAATAACAATCCGGTGCTTATGCTAACTACGAACCATGCTTTTATCATTTCCGGACTTCTAATCACCGAAAAAGCTAGTCAAACTCGCCAAATGGTTAAGACGAATGATTTATATTGGCACGCAAATTTGGGGTGGGCTGATAAAAACACAGGGTATTATCAACTAGACGGAAACGCAAGAACCTTTTTTGAAGCAGGAGGCGTAAAGGAATGGTGTTATAAAATGGATTGCATAAAAAATATCCGTGCTAAGTAAAAATATAGGTTTACAGAACTAACAATAAGAAACAAGATGAAAAAGAAAATCATTTTCTGTTTATTATCCCTTTCATTGATGATTGCCGGATGCCAATCAAATGAAATAGAGGATATAACACCCCCTAGTAAGGAAGTACAACTATCACCAGAAGAGCTATTAAGCATCAGATACAAAAGTTCTCCGGAACTTAGCCAAACTGAGGTATTCAATTTATTGACAACCTTCCAAAGCAGTGAACTAAAAAATAATGCCCATTCACGTATTACTTTTCAGCCTAACATCTTTCAGATAAAAGAGAAATACTATTTATCTAAAAACAAAGCAGATGCCAGGAATATTGAAAGTACAGAGGAACAAATACCTATCTATAAAATAGAATTCACATCAGAAACAGGCACAGGAATGGCTGTTGTTTCGGGAGATAGAAGAGCCCCACACATCCTTGCATATATAGACAACATCAAGGAAAACCAGGATTCTCTTTACACAAGTCCCAACGCTTTGCTTCAATGGAGCGAAATGTACATCCGCAATGAAGTTACCAAATTTGATGAGATTAAAGATTCATTGTATGAATCTGCTGTTTTGAAAATATCCAAAGAACTATACATAACATCCAAAGACATCGATTATGAAGCAATCAAGAATCAAATTATCATAAACAACAGCTCTATCAGCCGCTCTAAACCTATAACAGAAGTTCCTTCCAATCTAAAGGTCAAAGTTGCAGTATTTCCTATGTGTCCTGTGGCATGGGGACAATGGGAACCTTATAATTGTATGTTACCAAAAGCCAATTGTGATAGGTATGGTCCGGGATGGTCAGAATATACAAATTATCCTGTAGGCTATGGAGCAATTGTGGTAGCGCATATTCTAGCTAGTTTGGAGCCAACGATGAGACCAGCCAGCCTACAAATAAATTGGAGTTATTTGACTGAAAATAAAGAAATCAAAGCACCAGATTATTTTAACTCCGGTGATCCTTTAGCTAAAAGAGAAATGGTAGGCAGGCTATTCAAAAATATCTATGATTATACAAAATCTTCTGTAGTCAAAGACTCAAAAGGAATTGTTACGGGGACAACTTGTTTAATGTCTGATGTGGAGAATTATTTGGCAAGTTACTTCAATTATAGCAAAAAGACATCATGGAATATCAATACTGTCAAGAATTCCTTAAAAGCAACTAAACCTGTATTAATATACGGCAAACCTGACAATATAGCTACCGATGGAGTCACCCCATTCATTCTTGATGGAATAAAAGAATGCTATGGTAGGATAGACAATGTTCCTTCCGATGTGGACGTATGCTATTTACACGCTAATTTTGGCTTCGGAAACGGTTATCAGGATGGCTACTATTTAATGGATATAAAAACATCGACAATAACTTTTGAAACTGCCATTCCACTAATTTTCAAAGACAATGCTATGACCATAATGGCAGACTTCAGAAAAAAATAATTTTCATATATCAAAACTGACTAAAAGATATCAATAACGCAACCTTTTAGCCAGTTTTATCATTCAATCATTAACAAAAATGCCATGAAAAAGGTTATATTATCACAACTCATATTGATAACATCTATTCTTATATCGTGTACTGATAAATTAGAAAATACAGAAGTTAACAACAACCCAACCAACCAAGTGGTTTTGACATCGAATGAATACGCCAGCATAGCGTATGATAATCCCAAAGAACTATCGGAAGACGAGATTACAAATGTAATTTACGACTTTAAACGTATCAATTCAGAATTTAAAAAACAATTCATTACAACAAAAGAAGACAAGCCCAAGATTTCCATTATTAATAAATATTATCTTACAAACAGCAGGAATCACTCCCGTTCAGCAGACTCCATTCAAATAAATGTACCTATATTTGAAGTTGAACTAACTAATAATAGCGGAACAAAAGATATGACAATTGTTTGTGGTGATGAAAGAGCACCGAAAGTTCTGTTATTTACAGAGAACTATCAATTTTCCCAACCTATGAACATAGATATGAGATATTTGGTTGAAATAGCAAAACTAAATATCCTTTCAGATATTAAATATATAGAAAAACTTAAATCAGAGAAAAGAAGTTCCACTCTCGACAAAATCAGCCAATCCCTAAATATATCCAAGGAACAAATTACAGAAGACATCATAAAAAGAAATATTACTATTATTGATAACAGCAATTCAAGAGAATATAATCCTATCAATGGCATTGATATAAGCAAAATTCCTTCACGAATTGTATCTATGGTACCTCCCATATCAGATATTGTATGGCATCAAGAAGCACCTTACAACGATCAAATGCCCATAGGAAATATATGGGACGGGCATATGGGAACATATCAGGGGCATTATTTAGTGGGATGTGGAAATATAGCGGTTGCTACATTATTCAGTATACTGAAACCAGTCATGGTGGGAGAAACAGCAGCAGGTAGACAAATTTTAATAGATTGGGACTACCTGACCGCTCAAAAAACAATTACATACTACAGCTCACCTGATTTAATCGAAATGACTGCCAGTTTGTTAAGAGCTATATACAATAAAACTCGCTCATTTCCTAACTATGTAGATTTTAATACCTATGACGAGGACAATAACCCAATTATAAAAAGAGGTATCGCTTCAACCTCAACCCCAACGGAAGGCATGTTGGAATATCTTCAAACAATGACTACCTACTCAGGAAGCACAGGATTCAATCCGGAACTGGCTAAACAGTCATTACAAAATTATAATCCAATACTTCTTTATGGAAACGGACACTATGTTGACAACAATCGTCTCCCTATCACAAAAGATCCATACAAAGACAAACCGGGTCATGGTTGGATTATTGACGGATACTGTACTACCAAAAAATCGAGTTCACCAAATAGTGATTTATATTGGTCTGTCAACATGGGATGGGGAAAAGGTTCTTCGGCCGTCTATTTTAAAGCAAACAACGGTATAAACTGTGATGTAATCTTCCACACAGATACAGAAGACGTAAACATTGTATATTATACACAAGAACAACAAATGATCTATGACATTCAAAAGAAATAACCTCAGTCAGGACGTAATACACGCCCTGACACTAACGCTAGTATTATGTCTGACACTGTTATCGGGATGCTCAGACAAAGAAGAAATCCTCCCTCCGGAACCGGAAGAAGGAACAGATATTGTGAGTGAATACAAAGCTTACGTAGGCCATCCATTCAATGCCTCCTTGGGCGAACAAACAAATGGTTACACAATAAAGAACAACGATCCAGAAAAACTGAAAACGGAATATTTCGGAATCGAACATTTCGGTGTCGTATGTATCTTTCCACTTTGCGAAGGAGAATCATCTATACATGTGCTGGACAAGAATAACAAACTGGTAAAAATAATAAAAATACAAACCACCATGTGGGGAAGCAAGGATGTGGAAGTGGAAAACGGAGCTCATCCTTATGTCAAACCGGAAGTACGAGTAGAAGCACAAGACACACAAACCAAACAAAATATAGAAAAAGAACTGATGCAGGAACTGAAAAACAGAAACGGTACACGCTATACATTCGACAACCAGACCCGACTATTTACCATGACTTTTCCCGATGGGAGAAAAGGATATGAAGGGACCTACAAATGTAGAGTAGACTCACTCATCATGCAAACCCAAAGTATAATAAAAAAATATGGATACGAAGTGAGCTACAAAAACAAATTCCTAATTATACGAGAAGACAGAACAGAAGAATTTTGCCAACGTTACCCTGATTCCGGAGTGACGAGCGTCACCACACAAGAAATTTGGAGAGATTATTCCATACTGGACATATTTCCCTGAAACATTTATGAAGGATTCTATTACGAATCCTTCATAACAATACACTATCAATCAGCTATCTACACCACAATGACGGATTTGAAGAATTTTCCGTCCTCTTTTAATTAATATACTCTTACAGGTTTAAAGCTCCCCCAGCCTTTTTCCCAATACCGGATGCACCACATCCGATGCAATCTCCGCCAGCGGGTCCATGACAAACCTCCGTTCAGTCATCAGGGGATGAGGGATTTCCAATTCCGGCGTATGCAGTATTAAATCGCCGTACAACAAAATATCTATATCAATCAGGCGGTCACTATAATTACCTCCCGCCGACTTCTTCATCCGGCCTAATTCACGCTCTATCTCCTGTGTTTCCCGCAATATATCCAAGGGAGGAAGCACACTCTCCACGCAACAGGCAGCATTCAGAAAAGAATTTTCAGAAGAAAACCCCCAAGGGGCGGTAACATAAAAAGCGGAAAGGGCAGTAACCTCCCCTATCCGCTCATTTATCTTCCGGACAGCAACATGCAGATTTGATTCTTTATCACCCAGATTGGTTCCAAGTCCCAAATAAACCCTCATACGCTGCTCCAACCGGTATTACTTATCCAAAATCAACATAGCGTCGCCATAAGTACCGAAACGGTAATCTTCCTTCAACGCTGTGTGATAAGCCTCCATCACCAGATCATAACCACCGTAGGCAGCTACCAGCATCAGCAAAGTGGAGAGAGGCAGGTGGAAGTTAGTAACCATGCTGTTGGCTACCGAGAAATCATAAGGAGGGAAAATGAACTTATTGGTCCATCCGTCAAATTCTTTCAGATGACCATCCGTACCTACCGCAGTCTCTATCGTGCGCATCACTGTCGTTCCTACCGCACAAATATTCTTTCCTTCATCCTTGGCATTATTCACAATACGGCACGCATCCGCATTGACATACATCTGCTCCGAATCCATCTTATGCTTGGTAAGGTCCTCCACATCAATCTCGCGGAAATTACCCAGTCCGGCATGCATCGTCACAAAAGCAAAGTCTATACCTTTGATTTCCATACGCTTCATCAACTCGCGGCTGAAATGAAGTCCGGCAGTGGGAGCTGTCACAGCTCCTTCGTTCTTGGCAAAGATAGTCTGGAAACGTTCGGCATCTTCCTCTTCTACCGGACGACGGATGAAACTGGGCAGCGGAGCCTCTCCCAACGCATACAATGCTTTCTTGAACTCGTCGTGAGAGCCGTCATACAGGAAACGCAGGGTACGTCCGCGGGAAGTGGTGTTGTCAATCACTTCGGCCACCATGGAATCATCGTCACCAAAATAAAGCTTGTTACCGATACGGATTTTACGGGCAGGATCTACCAGCACATCCCACAAGCGAAGTTCCTCATTCAGCTCGCGCAACAAAAATACCTCGATACGGGCACCGGTCTTTTCCTTATTTCCATACAAACGCGCAGGGAAAACTTTCGTATCATTAAAGATAAACACATCTTTATCATCAAAGTAGTCCAACACATCTTTGAACATCTTGTGCTCAATCTTACCTGTATTACGATGCAATACCATCAAACGAGACTCATCCCTATATTTCATAGGATGTAGAGCGATCTTATCCTCGGGTAACTTAAATTTGAATTGTGATAATTTCATATCTATTCCTTATTACGTTAATTATTTTCTTCCTCATTTTCTATTTCCTGTCCGTCAATCCACTCTTTAAAGTGTTCGGGGTTCAGGCAGTCTTCCAACCGGACGTCACCTACACGGGTGCGGATCAATCCTGTCAGATGGGCTCCACTATGGAGCGCTTCACCAATATCACGCGCCAGAGCACGAATATATGTTCCTTTGCTGCATACGACACGGATTTGAATCATCGGTTCCGGGTCGTCCAGGCGACATTCCAGCAATTCAATCTCGTCGATAACAAGCTGCTTTGCCTTTAGTTCGACTTCTTCGCCTTTTCGGGCCAGTTCGTAGGCACGTTTACCATCTACCATACAGGCAGAGAAAGCAGGAGGCACCTGATTGATGGCACCGATAAAGCGCGTCAACACTTCTTCCACCAGCTCCCTTGTGATATGCTCGGTAGGGTAGGTGGCATCTATCTCATGTTCCAAATCGTATGACGGGGTAGTAGCGCCCAAACGCAACGTTGCGACGTACTCCTTCGTGTGATATTGAAACTCTTCTATTCGTTTGGTTGCCTTGCCTGTGCATACAATCATCACCCCCGTTGCAAGAGGATCCAACGTTCCGGCATGGCCGACTTTTAGTTTTTTCACTCCAATCCGACGGCAAATATGATAGCGGGCGTGCCCTACTACCTTAAATGAAGTCCAGCCAAGAGGTTTATTGAAAAACAGTACTTCTCCTTTTTTAAAATTCATCAGCCAATTTCTAAGTTGTATCCAAGCAACAGCATTACCAAAATGGTTCCGCCAACAATAATTCTGTACCAGCCAAATGCCTTAAAGCCATATTTCGTAACGAAGCTAATAAAGAACTTGATAGCCAGCAAAGCAACGATAAAAGCTACTACATTACCTATAATAAGTGCCGGCATATTGTTGACAAGAATCTCCGTACCACCATCCAGAAAGAGTTTCAACACCTTGTAACCGGTTGCCGCAAACATGGTCGGCACGGCAAGGAAGAATGAAAACTCGGCAGCATCCTTGCGAGTCAGCTTCTGGGCCATACCTCCGACGATGGTAGCCATCGAACGGGATACTCCCGGTATCATGGCAATGCACTGAAACAAACCGATATTGAATGCCTTTCTTTCTGTCAGCACCGTATCTTCGCTTCCTCTCGAAAAAATTTTATCGCAGAACAGCATGAATATACCACCGATCACCAACATCACTGCCACTATCGCCACACTCTCCAGCATTTCGTCTATCTTATCGCTGAACAGGAATCCCAAAACTGCGGCAGGAATAAAAGCCACCAGTAACTTCCAGTAGAAATCGAATTTATGCAAAAAACACTTCAAAGCGGAAGCTCCCGCAGGAGCCGGCGTATGGTTCAACCGGAAAAAACGTTTCCAGTAAAGACAAACCACTGAAAGAATTGCGCCAAACTGGATAATAACAGTAAACGCTTTTACAAATTCAGTACTTTCTACTCCTAAAATGTTTTGCGTAATAATCATGTGTCCTGTAGAAGAAACCGGAAGAAACTCTGTCAATCCTTCTACAATAGCAATAATAATCGTCTCAAATGTCGTTAAATCCCCCATCTTTATTCTTCTGTTTTTTGTGTTTTAGGTTTGCGTAATACAGCGTAAATCATAGACAAGAAGCCAAACAGGCAAACGACTGGCGCTACCTTGATTCTGCGTACACTGAAAATATCGGGTTCAAAAGAGGTTTCGGACGATGTTGGTCCCGTCATCAATAGAAAGCCGATAATAACAATCGCCATTCCTATCGCGAGCAAGATAAAGTTCACTTTATCAAAGGCAAATTTCTGCTTGTCAGACATAGTTTATTTAATTACAAATTACTAATTACAATCATTCCCTTAATCTATCAGTCGGTCGTTACGGATGCTAATCACACACAAACACTGTTTTATAATCAGCCGCTCGCAATCCGCTAAATATAGTACAGGCTGTTTGCTTTCATTCTCAAGTATTTATTCATAGAGAAATAGGCGCATAGCCACGTTATTACAATTCCAAATACCAATACGCTTGCACAGACAATCAACATGACTTCGGGCGTGATGACCTGAAGCAATTCTTGTTCATACGTCACAGCCCAATAAGCGGTTCCCATCAATATAGAATCGGCAACGATGGCTGCCAGTATTCCGCTCCATACATTCTTTCGAAGGAATGGTCCCCGGATGAATCCCCAACTCGCCCCTACCAGCTTCATGGTGTGAATGAGGAAGCGTTTGGAATAAATAGCCAGTCTTATAGTATTGTTTATCAGGGCAAAAGAGATAAAAGTAAGCACGACCGCCAGAGCAAGCAGTACCAGACTGATATTTCGTATGTTATCATTCACAGCGTCAATCAGTTCCTTTCGATAGAGCACGTCTTGAATATTGGTGTTCTTTTTAATCATTTTCTCTATCTTCGCAATACTGTCGGAGTTTGCATAGTCGGAATGAAGCTTGATTTCGATGGAAGCGGTAAAGGGGTTATAACCCAAGAATTCTTCCGGATCGGTTCCCATTGCCTCTGTCTGTTCTTTCAGTGCTTGTTTTTTAGAGATATATTCGGATTGTTTCACGAAAGGTTCCTGATTCAGCTTCTTCTGAAGTTTCAGTATATCCGCTTCTTTCATGTCGTCACTGATAAGAACGGAGAAACTGATATTCTCGCGGACATATACGGAAAGATTGTGTGCTGTCAATACGAAGAAGACAACCAGTCCCAGCAACAGCAACACCAGTGTCGTACTGATACTCGACGTGATGAACTGCATATCGAAAATCGAACCTGACTTATATTTGTTTTGATTTCCCATGCGTTATCTCTTTTTTCGGAATACATAAATCATTGAACTGCTGCGTTCTTTCCTTCCCAAAGCATTGAACCAGGCCAACGTCCCGGCAAACATCCCTTTCAGGAAACTGCATGAACTGCCACGATGTTTCTCGCTCAACATAGATACGTAAAACGCATCGAACGGCATCGGATGACGTGCCGCCATAATAAAGCCATGACGGGAAGCCAGCTGCTGTATAGTGCCCGGAGTGAAATGCCAGAGATGACGGGGAACGTCATAAGCCGCCCAATATTCACCGTAGCGCTTGGCATCATAAGAAGAGCAGTTGGGTACTGCCACAATCAATACTCCTTTTTCTGTCAGCAATTCGCGAAGCGTTTCCCAAGTCTCATTCAAAGATTCGAGATGCTCCATCACATGCCAGAGAGTGATAACATCAAAACTAGCAGGAGCAAACTCTTTCAGAGCCGATTCGGGCTTTACCTCCAGTTCGAAATGCGTTTTTGCAAACTCACGTGCCTGCGGACTTTTCTCCACCGCCTCCACTTTCCAGCCCCGGCGAACCATCGTGTCGGAAAAGTAACCGGTTCCCGTACCTATATCAAGCAAACGCCCTGTTTTACGATGCGCTTCCTTGGCTACCAGGCGCGCTTTGCGGCCCAGCATATAGGAACGTACATAATGGTAGATATTATTCATCGCGCCTTTGCGCGTATCGGTGTGAGAGATATAGTCGGGAGTCTCATAGTACTTGCCTATCTCTGCTTCCACGGGGACTCCTTGTGTGAATGTAAATCCACAGTCCTCACACGAATACAGTTCAAACTGTTCGCCCGAAGCATAAAAATCCGTACAAGTCATGACGCGTTTCAAGTGCGCACCGCCACACACCGGACAAGCATTTATACTGAGTTTCTCCATTAACTATCTAAGCAAAATTAAGTGCTGCCTCGAATAACAAGACAACACTATACCCGAATTTGGTGCAAAGAAACAAATAAAAAGTGATGGATTGGGGTTTCGTTAAGGACTTTTAATAGAAGAGTTGCCCCCGATACAAGATAAGAGTAGTTTTGACAGTTCATATCGGGACAAAATATCTTTTTGAAGAAAGATTAAAAAGTCAGATTAACTGAGAAACCCATGTTTCTATAACTGGATTGACGAGACTATGATAGACTATTAACATTTCGACAAGGCGGAAAATGGAAGGGACAACATTCGATTCAGCAGAGGAAATAGTCAAATTGGCAACTATAAGATTATTATTGAGGAAAATTTAAACAGACTCTAAAACAAAAAGAAACCGGTATGTATCAAAGCTCAAAGCTGATCCATACCGGAAGTCATGACTTAAAAGAATATTTCACAAAACATAATAAGACTCGAACATGGTTAACTAAATTGATTTCCAAGTCACTTTATACTAGAATAAGACGCTATAATTTATATGTGTATTTATTATTATCAGCGAATACATATAGTACATCATCCTGAATATTAAAGTCATCAATTAAATCAGTCGTCATATCTTGAACAATTTCCCCATAAGAGTTAACTGTTCTAATATAAGTTTCTTCCCAAACGAGCATCTTGTCATCATCTATTTGATAAACACCAATCAATGGGCTAGTTAAGCCTATTTCTTTTATAACTTGGCCTTCCTTATTATCGATAAAAATTACCTTAGCATACATTTTGACCATTCTATATTATGTGCATTTCCTGTCGCTTTGCCAAACACATACTCCAATTTGCTACCTATTTGTACATCGAAGTGCTGTCCATCTTGATTTAACCCAGAGTAATGCAAAAAAAACCTGACATGAAACTAATAATTAGGAGTTCTCATGTCAGGACAAGCATCAAATACGGTTATCGAATATGATTAACTAAATCACAACATGGTTCAGAAATATCTATTCCGTTATAATCGCCTTTTCGAACTCTATTCCTGTTAATTTTTCTTTTTGTATTTTCTTTTTAATTTCTTCATTAACATAGAATGAAGAAGGTATTTTCCAAAAATTATAGGATGAAGGACATACAAATACACTGTAATTTTTAATTTTAGAGAAAGAAAAGGCAGGCTTTATTACACTTTCTTTTCTTTCATCCATAAATAATGTTTTCTTCTTGTCCAACACATCCATTTGCTTATTGAAGAGCAAAATGTAATACTCCCTAGTTTCACCTAAATTTCTAAGATTGCAAGTAATCCAATCTATTTGCTCATTGCCTTTCAAACTCGCTTCAATTATACTTTTAAACTTTTCAGACATTATAGGCCACACCAAGCTATTAGGCTGATAATCCAGCCAAACATCTTTTACTATTAATGTATTGTCATCAATAGTTAAGCCATCTTTTCCCTCCTTAATTCTTCTCAATTTAAAATCTAACGGCATTTCATTTTTGCCTTCCAAACGAGATATTAACTCATAATCGAGTTGATTCTCACCCTCATAACATGCACTTGCAATCTCTGGATTATCTCTCCAATATACACAATAATATTTTTTCATTTCCAACCTGATTTATTTAATAAATTGGGATTATTAATAACTTTTTGTTTCACATATTTATTATAGAGTTTCAGAAACTTTTTAGGATTTCTACCGGCTTCCCTACTAGCTTGTTTCATACCCCTCAATACAAACTCATGATATGCGTTTGGATGTCTTCCCAAATGCGGAAGTGCCACTTTGTTCCAAGCCTCATCTAGCTTTAATCCATAAATTTGAGCGATATCTGCCATCTTTCTCGTATATTTAGAGTTTTTATTTGTAGCAAAGTGGTGTATCTGAACAGGTAACTTCTGCCCCCCTTGTATAACAGATTAGCTATCCCCCTTGCAAAAGTAAGAATCCCGAACTCAGGATATACATTGTTCAGGCTACCAGATGCATTTCGATACCATCTTCCTTTACCTCCATCTATTGAAGCTCCACCTTCCCAAACATTGGATGCTTTTACAGAAACACCAACTCTGGTAGGGACTCCATCCTCAACAATACCATAACTTGAATAAAAAGTATTTGTTTCATCATTGAATGTCAAATTGCCTGTGAACTCCACATCCGTAGCATAATCCCACGAGCTAAAGTTAAACTTCTCCAGGATAGAACTATTATTGAAACGAAGAGTATCCATAAAACGGGCAATCTCAGCCGGACTATTTGTGCTCCAATAATCCATACCGTCAGGGTCAAATCTATTTACAGGATTATTACCACAATAATTATATGGACTGGTTTCACAATAAAGTTCTGCCATCGGATCCACCGTATGCCATCTACCCAACGTCGCATCATACATTCTCGACCCATAATCATACCAATCCAATCCGCTTTTACGATCCAATTCTTTCCCATTATACTTATAAGGCTGAACGGAATTCACAAATGAAGAAAGTAAACCTCCGAAAGGATAATAATCATTCACCTCTTCCATTGTCCCGTTCTGCGCAAGTACAACACGGGTATTGCCCTGATGGTCGCAACAGAAATAATGGAACTTGTCATCGGAAGGTGTTATATATCCATCCGAAGTCAGCATCCGGACTAACACATCATTCTCATAGATCGCATTGCCAAAATAAGAGACGATAGTCGTATCATTACCTAAAACATAAGTAGAACGAAGTTTTGTTCCGTCAGCTGAATAGAGGTAAGAGATACTGTTACCATTCTCAAACTCAACTTTCTCTGGCAAATCTAATAAATTATATTGAATAGCAACTATCTGTTTATTCAAATCTTGCGTTAAGTTAGCATTTTCATCGTAAACATACTCTATACTCTCCGTTGCACCATTCTTAAACTCCATACCATTGCCGTACACGGAATGAGTGGCGTTATCATAGACCGATCGTAGCTGATTTCCCGCATAGTTCAGATTCAAGTTATCAACCAGTCCGTAGCCAACAGCAGAAGTCTGTCCGTAGCGAAGCAGTGAGAGGATATTTCCGTTCCTATCATTATTCGTGATTTGCTCGTCAAAACGGTTGACATTGTCACTCAACAGGATACCTTCACCATACTTTGCGTCTTTCAGACGGGAAAATCCGTCGTATACATATTGATATCCTTTGAATGAACCGTTTTCTGTTTTCCATATTGTGCTGCTGATATTTCCATTATAACAAGGAGTACCTATTCCGTCTGTATAGTGTAGCGTTTGCGAGAAGTGCGGGCTCTCTATTCCTGTCAGCCAGCCGCGGATATTATAAGAGAGGCTTTCTGTCCATACGTCATTATATCTCTTGCCCGTCAGGCGACCTAACCTATCATACGTATAAGCCACTTTGTCGGAAGACGTTCCGTTCCAAGTATTGACTTTAGTCAACAGTCTACCTCTTTCATCATATTTGTATATAGTTTCCAAGACGTTTGCTCCAGTTTTATCCCTTAGCTTCAACACATTACCCGTAAAGTCGTATGCAATATCAGTCTGTCGTGATTCTTTTCCAGGATAACGGGAAAAAATCTGAATGGCACGAGAATGGGTATCATAGTAAGTGGTTTCTGTTATCGTTGCTTCCGTCTGCCGTCGGAAGCCAAAGTCTGCTCTCGCGATTCAACCCCTTACCATTGTACTTGCACCCGTTAGCTCATACTCATGCCGAGCATACCCAAAATTGCCTTGATACAGAAACTATTTTGTATCAAGGCAATAATATACTGCAAAAAAGGACTTTCTTTAAATTCTATATTATTTAGGGTAAAAATAATAGTAATCTTCTTTAAACTCTTCTGAAATACATATAGAAAAAGGCTCTCTTTTTTTTATTTCAATTATTTCACGGGGATAAGTAATGGAGTCAAGAATTGCCTTATCTTCAAACTTATCAAGTCTTCGTTGGTAGTCTGACGAAATTGGAAGATATATAAAACGGCTTTCTTTAAGATAATTATAAAGTTTCGCAATCCAATCTTTTCCCGAATTACCCCAATAACGAAAGAAAGGAACAAAAACAGGATACTTTTTTGAATCTTGGATACATTCCATTGTAGCCCAATAAGTAATGCTATCTTGTAGGTTGTTTGGTATTAAAGCACCATGTTCCGTATATAAAGCAATAGTATCAGTTCTATTTATCATTAAAAATTCCCCAATTATGCCAGACTTCGAATTATCCCATTTTTTTTGATAGTAATGCCGAGTATTAGAACCAAACAAAATAGGCTTATTAGTATGATTAATTACACGAAAGAAGAAAACCATACGGACAGGAATAGTATCACCTTTTACTTTGCGTAATGCTAAAGGACGATAATCGCTTTGGACAACAGTTAGCAGTTCTAGATTTATTGATATTTCACTCTCTTGAGCATATACTCCCGTTAGTAGCCCTACAAAAAAAATGAAACAACAAAAGCGTTTAATTATTCCTGTTGATATAATATTCATAATTTCTTCGTTTGATTTCATCTTGTTGATATTTT
>OKTE01000212.1_pt1 | contig 38464 bp, 30 predicted proteins | sample 1606151 | NCBI WGS metagenome assembly OKTE01 (sample SAMEA3879527, study PRJEB24766) | human gut metagenome | biome: human-associated habitat; feature: feces | place: USA | collected 1985/1987 | reverse complement strand
GGTACCGCGGAACCGCCAATTCGGGTTACAGGAACGGTACGACCACTTCGCGCGGGGGCAACTCGGGCAGCGGCAGGACGTATTACCAGAGCGGCGGACGCAACAACCGCAACAGTTCGGTTTACAACGGCGGCAGCAACCGCAATAACAACAATAACTCCTGGAACAACAACTCGTGGAATAACAACCGCAACAACAGCAACTCGGGGCGTTCGTCCTACGACAGCGGGTCGCGCAGCAGCAGTTACAACAGCGGCAGCAGCTTCGGCGGGTCGCGCGGCGGTTCGTCGGGGGGCGGTTACAGCGGTGGCGGCGGGTCGCGCGGCGGCAGTTCGTCGGGTGGAAGCCGCGGTTACGGCGGGCGTTAGTCAACGATAAAACAGAGATAGTCTATGAAACGTAAGATCATGATATGGCTTGCGGCCTGTGTGGCCGCAGCGCCGTTGCAGGCTCAGAACCTCGAATTCGGGGGCCTGACGTACAACAATGACCTGATGATGTCCACCGATTTCGCCGCGCTTTCCCGGTCGCATCCGTTCGGTACGGCGCGCGTGATGGGGATGGGCGGGGCTTTCACTTCGCTGGGCGCCGACCTTTCGTCGATGTCGATCAATCCGGCCGGGTTGGGTATGTTCCGCCGCAACGAGTTCTCACTCACGCCTCTGCTGTCGGTCGCCCATGGCCAAACGCAGGGCGCGCCGTCGTGGGTGGGCAATAACAAGACCCGCTTCGCTTTTGCCAACGTCGGTGTGGCGCTCAATGTTTTTGAGAGTCCGGCCAGCCCGCTCACGAGCCTTACGCTCGGTATCGGCATGAACCGTATCGCGGATTTCAATACCCGCTATTCGTTCTCCTCGGAGTCGCGTTACGATCCTTCGAAGCCCGACCAGCTGATGCCGACCATCGCCGATGTCTTTGGGCAGCAGCTCGGGCAGGATGGTATTTTCCCCGATGACAAGGGCAATCTGGGATATAACTGGAATCCCTGGTACTGGCCGGCCATTCTCGGCTATAACGGCTACCTGATCAGCGACGTAGGCGGGCAGTGGGTGCCCGACTGCATCGGCCGTAACGCTTCGGTGGTGCACTCGATGGATGTCGTGAGCCAGGGCTCGATCAACGAATTCGCCGTTTCGATGGGGGCCAATTTCAACAACGTCGTCTATGTCGGAGCCACGATCGGCATACGCAGCGTCTACAAGAAGGTGGGCATGACCTATCAGGAAGAGTACGGTTATTTCGATGCCAACGGCCATGCGACCCCTGCGGTCGATAAGAACGGTACCCCGCTCAATGCGCAGCTCGATTACATGAGCCTCTATCAGGAATCGAAGATCGACGGCAGCGGCGTGGATTTCAAACTGGGTGTCATCGTGCGCCCCGTGGCCGGCCTGCGCGTGGGTGTGGCGTTCCACACTCCGACCTACTACTGGCTCGACCGCAGCTACCGCGCGGACATCGAATCGCACCTGATCAACAATAAGACGGAAGACGACCAGTACAATTTCGATTCTACGCCGCGGCAGGACGATATCGGCGGCAACAGCTGGGATTTCGTGTCGCCTTCGCGGTTGTTGTTCGGCGCTTCGTACACGTTCGGCAACCTGGCCATCGTGTCGGTCGACTATGAACGCGAGTGGTACAACGGTATCCGTGTGAAGAACGTGCCCGAAGGCGCCGATTTCCACCCCGAAGCGTACAAGGCTGAGTTCAAGAATAATTACAAAGGTACGAATACCCTGCGGGCAGGCGTCGAAGTGCGTCCCCTGCCGATCTTTGCCGTGCGCCTGGGCGGCGGTTATACCGATTCGATGTTCAAGGACAGGCAGCAATATTACAATTCGCCGAGCGTCTACGAGAGCTACTACATTACGGGCGGCCTCGGGATCAACCTCGGGCGTAATACGGTGCTGGACGTGGCCTACCAGAACGTGACCGAGAAACAGACGCCCTACGAGCTTTTCTTCAGCAAATACCAGAACGGCGGCGGGATGAAGACTTACAGCGGCCTGTACGACACCAAACAGACGCGTCATTATATCTCGATGACGCTCGGCTTCCGCTTCTGAGGCTTTGCCTGCCAATATAAAGGTTCGTCCGTGTGACGAACCTTTATTTTTTTATTATATTTGCAGGCTGATACAAAATAAAAAACAAAGATATATGGCAAAGGAACTCAAAGACCTCACGAAGTCGGACGAGAACTACTCGCAATGGTACAACGACCTGGTCGTGAAGGCCGGGCTGGCCGAAAACTCGGCCGTACGCGGATGTATGGTCATCAAACCCTACGGCTATGCCATCTGGGAGAAGATGCACGATGCGCTGGACAAGATGTTCAAGGATACGGGGCATCAGAACGCCTATTTCCCGCTGTTCATCCCCAAGTCCTTCTTTTCGAAGGAGGCGCACCATGTCGAGGGCTTTGCCAAGGAGTGCGCCGTGGTGACGCACTACCGCCTGAAGAACGATCCCGAAGGCAAGGGCGTCGTGGTAGACCCCGATGCTAAGCTCGAAGAGGAGCTGATCGTGCGTCCCACGTCGGAGACCATCATCTGGAACACCTATAAAAACTGGATCCAGTCGTACCGCGACCTGCCGATCCTCTGCAACCAGTGGGCGAACGTCGTGCGCTGGGAGATGCGTACGCGCCTGTTCCTGCGTACTGCCGAGTTCCTATGGCAGGAGGGTCATACGGCGCATGCCACGCGCGAGGAGGCCGTCGAGGAGGCCGAAAAGATGATCCACGTATATCAGAAATTCGCCGAAGAGTGGATGTCGGTTCCCGTCATCGTCGGCCACAAGTCGCCCAACGAGCGTTTCGCGGGTGCCGAGGATACGCTGACCATCGAGGCGCTGATGCAGGACGGCAAGGCGTTGCAGAGCGGTACGTCGCATTTCCTGGGGCAGAATTTCGCCAAGGCGTTCGACGTGCAGTATGTCAACAAGGAGGGCAAGCTCGAATATGTGTGGGCGACCTCGTGGGGTGTTTCGACCCGCCTGATGGGTGCGCTCATCATGGCCCATTCGGACAACAACGGCCTCGTGCTGCCGCCGAAACTGGCGCCGATCCAGGTGGTGATGGTGCCCATCTACAAGGGCGAAGACCAGCTGGCCGAAATCCGTACGCGCTTCGGGGCCATTGCGGAGCAACTCAAGGCCAGGGGTATCAGCGTGAAGGTCGATGACCGCGACAACGTGCGCTCGGGTTTCAAGTTCGCGGAGTACGAACTGAAGGGCGTCCCCGTGCGTCTGGCGATGGGGCCGCGCGATATGGAGAACGGTACGATCGAATTGGTGCGCCGGGACACGCTCGAGAAGGAGACCGTCCCGCAGGAGGGGCTCGTGGAGCGCATCGAAGGACTGATGGCCGAAATCCAGCAAAATATTTTCAGCAAGGCGCTGGCTTACCGCGAGTCGATGATTACCAGGGTCGACACGTGGGAGGAGTTCAAGGAGGTGCTCGACAAAAAAGGCGGTTTCGTGCTTGCGCATTGGGACGGGACGGTCGAAACCGAGGTGGCGATCAAGGATGCCACGAAGGCTACGATCCGTTGCATCCCGTTCGATGCGCCCGATGAGGAGGGTAAATGTATCTTCTCGGGCAAGCCGTCGCACCGCCGGGTGCTCTTCGCCCGCAGCTATTAGGGCCGGATTCGGACGGGCGTCTCCGCCGGTAACGGGCGAATGGGTGCCGAGGCAGTCCGTTCGCCCTTTTTTGTGCCTTCCCCCGAAGCGGGCGGGCTTCCGTTATTTTGTGGGGCGTGCCCCGGGTAATATTATAAATGATTGGACGTATGCGATATTCTGTATGTTTGTGCGCGGTATGGCTGCTGGGCTTCTGTGCCGCCGTGTGCCCGGCCTATGCCGGGGACGGGGATCATCTGCTGCCGGTTGCGGGTACCCAGTGGAAGGGACGGAAAGTCGCTTTCATGGGCGATTCGATCACCGACAAGGCGCATGTCGGCACGACGAAGAACTATTGGCAGTATTTGCAGGAGATGCTCGGCCTCGTGCCGTTCGTCTACGGGATCAACGGCCAGCAGTGGCGGGACGTGCCGGGGCAGTGCGAGAAACTTAGGGCCGAGCGCGGCGGCGACATCGATGCGATCCTGATCTTTGCCGGGACGAACGATTTCAATTCCGGGACGCCCCTGGGTGAGTGGTATACGACCGGTGAGGTACCTGTCGAGGTGTCCGGCCCCCGGTCGGAGATCCGGACAAGGAGGACGTTGTCGATGGACGGGGATACTTTCCGCGGCCGTATCAATATCGCGATGTCCTACCTGAAGGCGAATTTCCCGGACAAGCAGGTGATCCTGCTGACCCCCATCCACCGGGGATACGCCCGTTTCGGGGACAACAACATCCAGCCCGACGAATCCTATCCCAACAGCCTCGGCCTCTATGCGGATGCCTATGTGGATGCGGTCAAGGAGGCTGCGAACGTCTGGGCCGTCCCCGTCATCGACCTGAACAGCATCTGCGGGCTTTATCCCAATGCGGATTCCCATGCCCGCTATTTCCACGACGCGCGGAGCGACCGTCTCCATCCCAATGCCGAGGGGCATTACCGGATGGCGAAGGCGCTGGCATACCAGTTGTCGTCTTATCCTGCAAATTTCGAATAGTGCCATGTCCTGTGAAGCCGAAGCACGCAAGCGCGTGATTTACCGCGTGACCTTCGTCGGGTTCGTGGTCAACCTCGTCCTCACGGCGATGAAGTTCGCGGCGGGGATCGTGGGCCGGAGCGGGGCGATGGTCGCCGACGCGGTGCACTCCTGTTCCGACATGGCTACCGACGTGGTGGTGATCGCCTTCGCGAAGATCTCCGCCAAGCCCAGGGACGACGGGCACGACTACGGGCACGGGAAATACGAGACGCTGGCTACGATCATCATCAGCCTGGCGCTGGCGGCCGTTGGCGCCGGTATCCTGCTCAGCAGCATCCGCGCCATCCGCATCGTCGTCGATGGCGGGGAGTTGCCCCGCCCGGGCGCCGTGGCTCTGGCCGCGGCGGTGGTGTCGATCGTCATCAAGGAGATATTATACCGATATACGGTGCGTGAGGGGCGCCGGGTCGAAAGCCCGAGCATGGTCGCCAATGCCTGGCATCACCGCAGCGACGCCCTTTCGTCGCTGGGGACGCTGGCGGGCATCGGATGTGCCTATTTCCTCGGGCAGCGGTGGCGCATCGCCGATCCCATCGCAGCGTTGGTCGTCGCAGTCTTTATCTTCAAGGTTGCTTTCGACCTGATCCGCACGGGGCTCGGGGAGTTGCTCGAGCGTTCGTTGCCCGACGAGACGGAGCAGGAGATTTTGGGAATCGTTACGGCCGATCCCGAGGTGGGGGAGCCGCACAACCTGCGAACGCGCCGTATCGGGGCCGCGATTGCCGTCGAAGTGCATGTTAGGGTGGACGGGGCGATGAGCGTCGCCCGTTCGCACGAGCTGACGGTCGATATCGAACGCCGCCTGCGGGCGCGTTTCGGCCAGGGGACGATCATCTCGATCCATGTCGAACCCGTGAAATGTCCCGCCGAAGCCGGAATCCCGGGCGGCGACCCGCCTTCCTGCCCCTGACGGCCCCGGAAAATGTATCTCCTGTCCGCGATTTTTCCCTTGTTATTCCGCTTTTTTGCTGATAACTAACGGGATACGGCTGCGGCCGATTCCGGCACGGAATTTGTAAATTCAGCAACCGGAAAAACAGCGGGGATTTCCCCCGGCGGAGTAGAAAGAAATTTGGTTTTTCGGAAAAAAGTATTTATCTTGCCGCCGTAAAGGCTCCGGAAACCATCGTTTCAAAAGCCCGAACACACGAAACTGACGCGCATACAACATTAAAAGGATAGCCTATCGGGAAAAATTCTACTCTTTATAACTATAATTAGGAGAAAAGAGTATGAACGTACAAGCATTAAGTGACCAGGTATTGCTTAATCATTACCTTTCAGGTGACCAGGGTGCCATATCCAAGCTCATCGAACGCCACAGCCGCCGTGTGCGGGACTACATCAATATGATGGTCAAAGACCGTGGCGTTGCCGAGGACATCTTTCAGGAAACATTCATCAAAGCCGTGCGGGTTATCGACGACGGCCGTTATACGGACAACGGGAAATTTCTCTCGTGGATACTTCGTATTGCGCATAATCAGGTGATCGACCACTTCCGCGCCCAGCGGCAGAACAAGACCGTCACCGAGGCTGAGGCGGGTTATGACGTACTGGGGTCGCTGCGTTTCGCCGAACGGAACGTCGAGGACGCGATGGTCAGCGAGCAGATCGAGCGCGACGTGCGTGCTTTGGTCGAGCTGCTGCCTCCGGAACAGCGCGAGGTGGTGATGATGCGTTACTTTTCCGGTCTGAGTTTCAAGGATATCGCGGAACAAACCGACGTGAGTATAAATACCGCGTTGGGGCGTATGCGCTATGCGCTTATCAACCTGCGACGGATGATCAAAGAAAAAAATATGGTTTTGTGCTGATTCCGCACAATATTTCCATGGGGCGGGCGTTTAGTTAGTACAAAGCAAAATATTAGATGCCTATGGAGGATATTGACAAAAACGAGGTTTCAGACGAAGGCATCTCTGATGACGAAGATCTTATGATGCGGGAGGTTGTCCAGGGTGACGCAGATCTTTTCTTTTTACACCATTACCTCTCGGAGGTTTTCCGAAATGGAGATAATTTTTAAGGGTTAATTTTTGATGGGGAAGGGCGCCGGGAGGCGCCCTTCATTTTAATGCCCTGCATCCGGTGCGGGCTTTGCGGAAATCCTGTCCGGAATGTTTTTTGCGACGTCCGGGTAAAAACCGATCGTTATGACACGGATACGTATCAAGCGGGTTTACGAACCCGAGGCTCCGGAGGACGGCTACCGGGTGCTGGTCGATAAATTGTGGCCGCGGGGCATCCGCAAGGAGGCGCTCCGCTATGACCTGTGGGCCAAGGAGATCGCCCCGACCCCCGGGCTGCGGACATGGTTCCATGCCGCCCCTGAAGAGCGGTGGGAGGAATTCCGCCGCAGGTATACCGGGGAATTACGCTCCTCGCCGGCCGTGCGCGACTTCGTCCGCCGGATCGCCGGTAAGGATACGGTCACGCTGCTGTACGCTTCGAAGAATGCGGCCGGGAACCATGCGCTGATCCTGCAGGAATACCTCGCCCGCGCCACGGCTGCGGCCGGGGTTACAAACGCCCGCTACTCGTAATGCGGGTTGCACCCTGCCCGGGCAGCGGCCGGTAGACGGTGTCTTCCTGCCTTGGAAGCCTGCGGATCACGGGTGGCGGGCATGGCGGTTCCGTCCGGGCGATGGTTCGTGTCCGCTACGGATGAAAAAAGCACCTCGACGGTGCTTTTTCACGCGGCCCTGCCCGTGTTCCCGGAATTTTTATACCGGTCTTATTTGCGGCCGACCTCCATCCTGAATTTCGGATTAGCGGGTTCGGTATGCGAAGCCGAAACGAATTGCCACATCCGGTCGATGATCTCGGGATGCTGTGCGGCAAGGTCGTGTTCCTCGCGGGGATCGTCACTGAGGTTGAATAATTCAAAGCGGTCGTTCCCCTCCTTCACACGGCGCAGCAAACCTTTCCATTCGCCCCAGCGGACGGCTACCCAGCCTTTGCTGCCGGGGAACTCCCAATAGAGATATTCGTGCTGCGGTTGTCTGCGCCCTTCGAGGGCCGGCAGGAACGAAATGCCGTCGGTCGCGGGGGGCTCGACCCCGGCCAATTCGCAAAGGGTCGGCATCACATCGGGGAAATAACCGACATGGTCGCTCACCTGCGGGCGGAGTTTGCCGCCCCACGCCACGATGAAGGGCATCCGGATACCGCCCTCGCGCAACGACGACTTGCCCCAGCCCTTGCCGCTGCGGAACGGGTGGGCGCTGTCGAACCACTCGCTCGACGAGCAGGAGTTCGACGCCGGGCCGTTGTCGCTCGTAATGACGATTACCGTATTTTCCCAGATGCCGAGCCGTTTGAGTTCGGCGACCAGCCCGCCTATCTGGCGGTCGAAGTAGGTGATCATCGCGGCATAGGTCGCCCGCGGCCACCGCGAGGGGAAATAACCCTTGCCCTCGATGGGTTGTTCGTCGCCGAATTTACGCACGTAGTACTGTACGTCGGCATCGGGCGCCTGCATCGGGCTGTGGGGGATCGGCGTCGTCCACATCAGGAAGAACGGCCGCTCCTTGTTGGCATTCACGAATTCGAGCACCTGGTCGTACATGGCGTCGGGGCTGTATGTGCGCTGCGTGTATTTGTCGTAGCTGCGCGGGTCGTAGGGGTCGGCCCCTGCGTCGAGCGGCGTGCCCGGCGGCAGCAGTTCGTTGTCGAGGTAGACGCGCCGGTCGTTTTGCCACAGGAAGGGCGGGTAGTAGGTGTGCGCCTGTCGCTGGCAAATGCAGCCGTAATAGGTGCCGAAGCCCATTTTATTGGGCGTACCCTCCGTCGCGGGGCCTCCGACGCCCCATTTGCCGATCATGGCCGTGGCGTATCCGGCCTGCTGCATGACCGAGCCGAGCGTCGGGGTGCCGGCTTCGAGCGGAGCCTGTCCTTCGAGCGTCGAATCGCGCAGCATTGCCTCGTGGTTCCAGACGTCGCCCCGCCATTCCATCTCGTCGTTGGCGCGGATCTGCGCATGGCCGGCGTGCCGCCCCGTCAGCAGGCCGCAGCGTGCCGGCGAAGAGAGCGGTGCCGCAGAGTACATGTCCGTGAAGCGGACGCCGCATTCGCTCAACGCGTCGATGTTGGGAGTCTCGATCTTTTGCTGCCCGTAGCAACCGAAGTCGCCGTAGCCTGCGTCGTCCATCAGGATGAAGATCACGTTGGGACGCGGAGCCGGATTTTCCGTACATCCGGCTGCGGCCAGTGCGGGAATGGCCGTCAGCAATGTCCGGGGGATTGATGTTTTCATGGATTGCTTTTTGGGCTGTTTTTTTGCTGTTAGATGCAAAAATAATAAAAAAAGAATAAAAAAGTTCGCAAAAAGAAAGTTTTTGCGATCTATCTCTGGTCGAAGAAACTCCCCTTTGTTTATCGGGGCGGTCGGGGAGGGGGTGTTTTCGGGCGGAGATCGGCTGCCCTGTTCCCCTTGGTGTTTCAGGATTTTGCAGGGCCGGGTACGGAAAAGCCCCTGCCGCGGCAGGGGCTTTTGGGTGATATGTCGTGGCCGCTTTAGCGGTCGCCGAGGCAGCGGTGCGCCCGGTGGAGCTGGAGCGAGAGCGAGCAGGCGGCGACCCCGGCAAAGAGCAGCGAAATGCCGACCCATACGATGACGGCCGTGGTGCCGAATACGAGCGGCTGGAAAAGGATCCAGAGCGAACAGAGCAGCAGCAGGATGCCGCTGAAAATAGTCCAGCCCGACCCGGCGATCTGCATGGCGCCCATGTCGCTGCCGAGCCCGATGGCACCGAACGCACGCAGCATGAGCCAGAACCCGAGGAATATCGGGAGCGTAACGGCCGAAAGCGCGACGTTGAAGATCAGGATGATGCCCAGCACGATCTCGATGATGCCGCCCGCCAGCATCCAGCCGCGTCCGGTGATGAAATGTTTGTTGACCGATGAGAGTACGACTTCGAGGATGCCCGAAATCAGCATCAGCCACCCGAACAGGAGCGACATGCCCAGGTAACTTTGTGTGGGGTAGACGAATACGAGGATGCCGACTACGAACAGGGCGATGCCGATGATAAGCAGCAGCCACCAATAGCGCACGGCGCGTTTCGAATTTTCGATCAGGGTTGAGAAATTTTCCATAGCATACGGATTTTCCCTCCCTGACAGCAATTTACATACCAGAGTTCCCGACGGTTCGATCGGCGGACGGTTGGGCTGGGGTGTACGCCGTACATCCCTTTCGCGGCAGGCGGGCACCTGTCTGCGGGGCTGGGCTGGATGCCCTGCCCCGCGCCCCGGGTGTAGATGCCCGGGGCCGGCCGGAATGCCGGGCTCAGGGTACGGGGACGGCTGCGGGTGCATTCCGCAACGGGACTACTTCGCCGATCTCGGGGCGCAGTACATGCAGTGCGGTGTCTGCGGCCAGTGCCGCTTCGGTCGCCAGCGGTTCGTCCCAACGGTGTCTGGCGAGGGCGAACTTGGAGTGGTGGACGGTCATGATCTGCTTGGCACCCAGTTCTTTGGCCGCCAGGGAAAGTTGGTCGGGCATCGTGTGGATGTATTTCCATGCTTCGTTGTACTGTCCGTTTTCGAGGATCGCCAGGTCAATGCCGGGGAACTGCCGGCCGATCTGCGCGAAATGCTTGCCGTAACCGCCGTCTCCGCCCATGTAGACCTGCCGTGCCGGGGTTTCCAGCAGGAACGATGCCCACAACGTCCGGTTGGGATTGAGTCCGCGTCCCGAAAAGTGCCGCGACGGCAGGCAGTGCACCGCGAACCCGTCGCCGAGCGCAGCCGTTTCGTGCCAGTCGAGTTCGATGATTTTCTCCGGGTCGAAACCCCAGTATTCGAAATGCTCCCCGACGCCGAGCGGGCAGACGACCTTCCCGATCCGGGATTTGAGTTCGGTGACCGTACGGTAGTCGAGGTGATCCCAGTGGTCATGCGTGATGACGAGCAAATCCACGTCGGGCATGTCGCCGGGACGGTAGATGTCGGTGCCCTTGAAAGGCCTGTTGAGGAAGGAGAACGGTGCGGCGGCCCGGAATACGGGGTCGACGAGCACACGCCGCCCTTCGGCCTGGAGCAGGTAGGAGGAGTGCCCGAACCACACCAGCAGGTTGCTGTCCCGATCCAGTGCGCGCAGGTCGGTCTTGAGGGCCGGGACGGCCGCGTCGGGGCGCAGCCCCTCCTTTTTTCGGAACAGGAATTCGAGGATGCCGCTCAGGCGGCTTTTGTCGCCCGTCATCATCGGGCTTGCTTCCAGGTTGCGGAACTGCCCGTCGCGGTAGTTCGGCGATTGCAGGATGCGTTCGAGCCGGCTGCCCCGCGGCAGGCGTCCGAAGGCCGGGAGGTTGAGGATTATCAGGCCGGCGATCGCGGCGGCGAGTATTATTCCTGTCAGGATTCCCATTGTGCGTCTTATTTTCGTGCTGGACATATCGTTTCCCACTGGTTGTATGGTGCAAAGATACCGTTTCCTGCGGAATTGCGGTTATACGGATTACGGTTTGGGTTACCATAATCCCCGAAATCTTCGCCGGCACCCGGAGGGCATCCTGGAAATGCCCCGCTGCATTTTGTCGTGCAAAGGGGGATTTCGGGCTGTTTTGAATGCCGGATAGTCGGAATAGTTGCTAAAATTTCCATTTATTATACGATTTATATGCCAATTTTTATAATTTTGTACTTAATTGTTCCATAATAGTGATGCCTTTTACGTATTGTCTGAGAAAAATGTGGCCGCTGCACAGGGGATGGAAGTGCATGGCGGCCCTGCTTGCCTGCCTGTGCCTGTTGCCGGACATGGCGGCGCATGCCCAGTCCCCGCCCCGGAAGGTGGTTGTCAACGGCCGTGTCGCCGATGAATCGGGCGATCCCGTCGCCGGGGCTACCATTGTCGAACGGGGTACCTCGAACGGGGTCGCGACCCTTTCCGAAGGCGAATTCTCGATCGCCGTCCTGCCCGGTGCCGTGCTCGATGTCTCGTGTCTGGGGTATATCGACCAGAGTATCGGGACGGGAACCCGTACCGAATTCGAAATCGTGTTACAGGAGGATGTGAAGGCGATCGCCGAGGTGATCGTGACGGCGCTGGGGCTCGAACGCAACTATGCCGACCTGACCTATTCGGCCGATAAGATCAGGGGGTCGCAGCTCACGGCGGTGAAGGATCCCAACTTGATCCTGTCGCTTTCGGGCAAGTCGGCCGGCGTGCAGGTGAACAAGAACTCGTCGGGTGCGGGCGCTTCGGCCAAGGTAAGCATCCGCGGCGTGCGGTCGGTCGCCAGCGACAACCAGCCGCTCTATGTGGTCGACGGTATGCCTATTCTCAATTCGACCCCCGAGCAGGCCTACTCGGCCATAGGCGGTGTGGCCGATGCCGGGAACCGCGACGGCGGCGACGGCATCTCGAACCTCAATGCCGAGGATATCGAGAGCGTCTCGATCCTCAAGGGTGCCCCGGCCGCCGCCTTGTACGGCAGTCAGGCCGCCAACGGCGTGATCCTCATTACGACCAAAAAGGGCAATGCCCGCAAACAGCAACCCGTGACGTTCACTTCGAACCTTACGCTCCAGTCCCCCTTCAGCCTGCCTGCGTTCCAGAACCGTTACGGGGTGAGCGGCGGGGTGGAAAGCTGGGGCGCCCGTGCGCGGATGAAGACCTACGACAATGCGGGCGATTTTTTCCGGACGGGGATCACGGCGATGAATGCGGTCTCGGTTTCCTCCGGGTCGGAACAGGTGCAGAACTATTTTTCCTATGCCAATACGGCCGAGCGGGGAATCACGGGTTCGAACCGCCTGATGCGCCATAACTTCAACCTGCGCACCACGACCGGGCTTTTCCGGCAACGGCTCAAGCTCGACGGGAATATCAGCTTCATGCGCCAGGTGGTCGAGGACAAACCCGTGCCGGGCGGTTTCTATATGAACCCGCTGGTCGGGCTTTACCGCTTCCCCCGCGGGGTGGATATCACGCCTTACCGGGAGCATTTCGAGGTCTATGACGCCGGCCGCAAACTCAATGTCCAGGATTGGATCGCCCCGAGCGACGATTTCGAGCAGAACCCCTACTGGGTTGTCAACCGCATCCGCAGCAGGAGCCTGCGCAACCGGGTCATGGCCTCGTTTACCGCCGACTGGAAGGTGAACGGCTGGCTGCGGCTCAAGGCGCGCGGCAATGTGGACTATGTGAATGACAAGGTGCGGCAGAGATTCTATGCCTCGACGGCGCCTGCGCTGGCCGGTGCCAACGGACGCTATATCGAGAGCAGCTACTCGGAAACCCTGTTCAACGGCGAGGTGCTGGCGATGTTCGACAAACGCCTCTCCCCGGACTGGGAGTTCAGCGCGACCGCAGGTGCGGGGCTGAACGACCGGACGGTCAATTCGCTGCGTATAGATTCCAAGACGGCGTCGCTCTATTTCCCCAACGTGTTCAACGTCGCCAATATCGTCATGAACGGTTCGGCCTATGTCGACGAACAGATCGATGCGCGGCGCCAGACGCAGTCGCTTTTCGCCACGGCGTCGTTCAAGTATGCCGGAAGCCTCAATTTCGAAGTCACGGGACGCAACGACTGGGCATCGACGCTCGCCTACACCTCGCACGAAGGCAGCGGGTTCTTCTATTATTCGGCTGGCGCATCGTGGGTGATCGGCAAGATGTTCGAACTGCCCCGGTGGATTTCGTTCGCCAAGGTGCGCCTGACATGGAGCCGCGTGGGGAACGACATCCCCATGTTCATCACCAATCCTAAGTCGCACGTCACGGCCGGAGGGGGCATCAATGCCGCCGACGCCGCCCCCGGCACCGACCTCAAGCCGGAGATGACCAACGCCCTCGAGGCGGGGCTCGAATGGCGGTTCCTCGACGACAGGCTGGGCATCAACCTGACCTACTACAAGACCAATACGCACAACCAGTTCTTCAAGCTTCCGGCCCTTTCGGGCGAGGCGTACGCCTACCGTTACGAGAATGCGGGCAATATCGAGAACCAGGGCGTCGAGGTGTCGCTGAACGCCTACCCGGTTTACGGAGGTGCGCTGACGTGGCAGTCGACGGTGAACTTCGCACATAACAGGAACCGCGTGATAAAACTCCATGACGAGCTGCGCGAATATGTCTACGGCCCGTCGAGTTTTTCATCGTCCTATGCCATGAAACTCGTCGAGGGCGGTTCGATCGGCGATATTTACGGGCGGGCGTTCGAGCGCGACGCAATGGGGAGGATCGTCTACGAGGCCGAAGGCGATTCCGCCGGGTTGCCCCGCACCGTGGGTGACGGCAATACGGTGAAGGTCGGCAATGCCAATCCCGTGTTCTCGCTCTCCTGGGGCAACACGTTCTCCTATAAGGGCATGTCGCTGTCCGTGCTGCTGGACTGCCGCTATGGCGGACGGCTCCTGTCGCAGACGATGGCCGACCTGGATTCCTACGGGGTGTCGGCCGCAACGGCCGATGCCCGCGACCGGGGCTGCGTGATGCTCGAAGGGCAGCGGATCGACGACGTGAAGGGTTTTTACAAACTGGTCGGCGGCCGCGCAGGTGTGACCGAGTATTACATGTACGATGCGACGAACATCCGGCTCCGCGAACTGGCGGTGTCCTATGCGCTGCCGCAGCGTCTGATGCGCCGTACGCGGGTATTCAGCGGCATGACCGTGTCGCTGGTGGCGCGCAACCTCTTCTTTATCTACAATGCCGCGCCGTTCGATCCCGACCTCGTCCTTTCGACGGGCAACGACAACCAGGGGATCGACGTCTACGGCATGCCGACCGTACGGAGCATCGGCTTCAACATAAAACTGGAGTTCTGAGAATCATGAAGCGCTTTTACATATATCTGTTCGCCGCATTTTGCACAGTCTTTTTGGGTGCCTGCACGGGGAATTTCCGGGATATGAACGACGACCTCTCGGGGATTTCGGACGGGGATCTCGAGGCCGACGACAACGGCTTCGGATACCGCCTGCAGATCGTTCAGCAGGGGATTTATTTCAACTACGATTTCGGCAAGGGCAAGAACTGGCCGTTCCAGATGACGCAGAACCTCAATGCGGATATGTTCTCGGGCTATATGCACGATCCCAAACCGTTGCAGGGCGGCAGCCACAACTCCGATTACAACCTGCAGGACGGTTGGAACAGCGCCATGTGGCAGTTTACCTATTCCTACGTCATGCCCCAGATTTACCGGCTGGAACAGACGGCACGCGAGAAGATGCCGCCGTTCTATGCCATAACGAAGATACTCAAAGTCCTGGCCATGCACCGCGTGACGGACTACTACGGGCCGGTGATATACAGCCATTTCGCCGACCGCGGCAGCGAATACGTGCCCGACAGCCAGCAACAGGTCTACGGCTGCTTCTTCGACGACCTGGACGAGGCGGCGGACATCCTGGCGGCCTGGGTCGAGGAGCAGCCCGAGGCCGGCGAGTTTTCCAGGTTCGACCTGCTTCTCGACGGCAGCTATACGGCCTGGCTCCGTTTTGCCAACTCCCTGCGCATGCGCCTTGCCGTGCGTATCGCAGTTGCCGCGCCCGAAAAGGCCCGTGCGGAATTCCGGAAGGCGGCGCAGGCGGCCGGAGGGGTGATCGAGACCAGTATGGAGAATGCCGCCGTGAAGACCTCGGGCACCTATTCCAATCCGTTGGGCGAGATCAACCTGAACTGGAACGAGGCGGCCATGAACGCTTCGATGGAATCCGTACTGACCGGGTACGGGGATCCGCGGCTGGAGAAGTTTTTCAAGCCCTGCGGCAGCGACCTGGTCATTGCCGGCGATGCGGGCGACGGGACGGTCGTCCTGAAGGGGCAATACCATGGAATCCGTCAGGGGACGGGGTTCTCGCATAATTATTACGCGGCATTTTCCCGCCTTACGGTGGATACGGATACCGATGCCGTCCTGATGACGGCGGCCGAGGTGTGGTTCCTACGTGCCGAAGCGGCATTGCGCGGCTGGACGGACGAAGATGCGGAGCGCTGTTACCGCAACGGCGTTGCGGCATCGTTCGCGCAATGGCAGCTGTCCGGGGCCGAAAGCTACCTGGGGAGCGACGCCATGGCTGCCGATTACCACGATCCGGTAGATCCGGGGAACGACATTGCCGCCCGGTGCCGCGTGTCGCCCCGCTGGGACGCTGCAGCGGACGCCGAACTGAAGCTCGAGCGGATTATCACCCAGAAATGGATTGCCATGTATCCCGAAGGGTGCGAGGCCTGGGCCGAACAGCGGCGGACGGGATATCCTCGCCTGTTCCCCGTACGTCTGAACCACAGCAAGGGTTATATAGATACTGAAACGATGATCCGCCGGCTGCCGTTCCCGGCCGTGCTGGCGACGTCCGATCCCGAGCAGTATGCGGCGCTCGTCGCGGAACTCGGTGGCGAAGACCACGGGGGGACGCGCCTGTGGTGGGACGCGGGGCGCAATTTCTGATCCGGAAGCCCCGGACTGTTTTGCCCGGGCGTTGCGTCGTGCGGCGGTTGTCAGAATTTCCAGCTTGCGCCCAGCAGGATATTGCGCGGGCGGATGGCATAGCGGTAGGAGCCCGAGCTTACTCCGTCGAAGGTCGTATAGGCATATTTTTCACGGCCGAAAAGGTTTGCGGCGGTCGCCGTAGCTTCCCATTTCCCGTTTATTTTCCAGCGCAGCGATGCGTCGGCCAGTAGCAGGTGCTTGCTCCGGTCGGCCGAAAGCTGCGAGTAATAGTGCTCCGCCGTGAATTGGATCACCCATTTCTTCGACGGTACGAGGTTTACGGTCAGCCGCTGGTTGAAATCGTGCCGCCCGTCGGGCTCCCGGCCGCGGATGGAGAGTGTCGTATAGCGGTATTCCAGCCGGTATTCGGTGTTTACCCAGGCGGCGAACCGGAAGTTGAAACGCGGCGCGACGGTCAGGGTGGAATTTTCATAGGAGGCCGGCACCTCTTCCAGCAGCAGTTCCGTGCCGCTGAGGTTGTAGCCGACGTTCAGGCCTGCCTGACCGTTGAGGGCGTCGATATTCTGGCTGACGTCGCCCGACAGGTACCATGACCGCACGTGGTTCGAGCTGTGCACGTAGTAGTTTACGATATAGTCGCCGTCGAAGCGCTGCGCAGGCAGGAACGGCAGGTCGTTCCACGAACGTACCGCGAGCAGGCTGGCGAAGAACCCGCCGATCGGGTTCTTGTAGGCGATGCCTGCCGAGAGGCTGCGTTGCAGCGCCTGCCGGTATTCGTTTACGCCGCAGAGCACCGAACGGTAGTTGCGCAGGACGGCGCCGTTGCCTATGCGGCTGTCGTCCGCCGCGTCGCGGCCGACCGTACCCGATGCCGAAAGCGAAAGGTGTCCCGTGGGGCTCCATTTCACCGCGAAGCGGGGCTTCCAGGTGAAAATGCCCGCCGGGTTTCGATTGCCGTCGATCCTGTCGTGCAGTCCATAGCGGCGGTAACCTGCCGGCAGGTCGAGCGTCAGCCGCAGCCGCTGCGAGCGGTAGGTGATGCCAGGCTGGAGGTAGACGCCCGCGTAGCCGGCCGAAAGGTCGTTCGCGGCGCCTGTCCCGAGCCCGGTGCCCGTCAGGTCTGTTACGAGCCCTCGGAAGAGTGCCGAAACTCCGCCTTTGAAGGCGAAGGCGAACTGCCCGGCCTGCGTGCCGAATGCCGCGTTGTGGTTCATGTAAAAAGCGCGGTCGGCGATCGTCTGCCGCTGGCTGCCCGTTTCGCGCACCACATCGAGGGACTGGGGGCGGGTAAGGTATTTCAGGTAGGAGGTGACGGTGAGCGAACGTGTGCCGGTGCGCCGGATATATTTCAGGTCGTTTTCGATGCCGTAGGCCGGGGCCTCGGCACGCTGGCGGTTGGGGTAGCTGCCCGAGAGCACGGCACGGAGGTCGTTCCATGCCAGCGAAGCTTCGAGTTTTTTCAGCATGTAGAACCGCTCGGTGTTGGCTTTCAGTGCGATGCGTGCCGAAAGCTGTTGCCGGCACGAAGCGGCCGACTCCTGCTCGGTGTCCACGCGCGTGCCGTCCGCCAGGTACCAGCTTTGCCGGGCGGCGCGATCCGAGGCCAGGCGGTCGTAACCCCAAGTGAGCGAGCTGCTGAGCTGGTAGTCCTCGGAGAGTTTGCGCAGGTTGTTCAGACTGGCCATGTGCGAGCGGTTGAAGCGCGTGCGTGTATCGTCGAGCGGCGCGGACGAAGTGCCGACCGAAAGGTGTGCGGCGGGATTGTAGTCGTTGGCTCCGCCGTTGAGGATGTCCTCGACCGAAAGCCGTTCGGTCTCGGCCGAGGGGTTTTGCCCCGTGTTGTCGGTTTTGAGGTTGACCATCGACTGCCCCCTGGCACCGATGCGCATGGCGAAGAGTGCGCCGTTCCACAACGCCGGCGACCAGCCCGCACCGCCGCGCAGCGTCCCCGTCCATCGGGCTTTGGCATGCGGCTTCAGCCGGAGGTTGATGGCTGCGCGGTCGCTGAATACGATGTCCTTGAGCGCCTTGATCGGCTGGTGGTTCTCCATCACTTCGACGCTCGCCACGTCCTGCGGCGCGATGTTGTTGGTCGCCTGTCCGTAACGGCCGTCGAGCATGTCCAGCCCTTCGATGTAAAAGTTGTTGATCGGCTGGCCGTTGTAGCGTATCTCGCCCGATTTCGCCACCTCGATGCCCGGCATCTTGCGCAGTACGTCGGCGATCGAGCGGTCTTGCGCCTCGGTGAAGCGCGACACGTTGTAGCTTACGGTGTCGCCCCGGAAGCTCAGCCGCGGGGCGCGGATCGTCACCTCGCGGATGCCGGTCGCCTCGGGCGTCAGCAGCACGAGCATCCGTCCGGCATCCGCCGGAATCGATTGCCGGCGGTAGCCCATCGTCGAGAAGTCGAGCTGCGCGGTTGTCCCGCCCCCGCGCGGCCTGAGCACGAAATCGCCCGAGGCCGAGGTCGTCGTGTAACCCAGCGGCTTGCCCAGGGAGTCTCGCGCCGTGACGATGGCCCCGGCGACGGGCGCCCCGTCCTCCTTGTCGGCCACGTGGCCCGTGTACTCCTGGGCCTGGGCGGCGATTGCGCCCAGCAACCAAAGCAGGGTCAGCAGGTACTTCATCGCGCCGTGGGGCTATTCTGTTTCCAGCGGATTGTATTCGCGGAGCAGGTCGGCACCCTCGCGCGGCGTCCCGTCCTCGTTCCTTACCGTGATCCTGATGTTCGAATTGGCCTGCATGTAGCCGATCGGGTCGGTCATGAATTTGCGCTCGGTGGCCAGGAATTTTTTGCGCGAAGTTTTCAGGTAGTTCAGGTCGGCCATCGTCACCGGGACTTCGGCGCGGCGGATCCCGGTCGCCTCGAAGCGGATGATGCCCCCGTCGTCGCCCGTGTCGTTCACGGCCAGGATCAGTCCGGGCAGTCCGTGGAATTTCCAGGGGCCGGTGGCGAGCGGGAGCTCCTCGGTGTACCAGGCTTCGTAATCGCGCCCGCGGAAGCGGCAGGTCGCACGGCGGCAGTCGTAACCGATGACCTCGCGCGTCCCGTCGCGGAGCGTCCACTCGATTTCGGGCAGCGGCTCGGTGTAGAGCATGTTGTCCCGTGAGATCTTGTCGGTGCAGGTCATCTCGCCTGCGGGGTAGTTCTGGAATACGACGGCCTCCAGGCCCCCCTTGAAGTTGCCCACGTTGGCCAGCACCTGCTCGGTCGGGGTGATGCGCAGCAGCGAGTCCCGCTGGAGCGTCTTGTAGGAGAAGAATTTCGTAACCTTCCCTCCGGCCTGCAACAGCAGCAGGTCTTGCATCGGCTCCTTGCTGTCGGGGCGCCGCAGCCACTCCATGCGGTAGCTCACTTCGAGCGTGGCGGTGTCCAGCACGGTCTGCCGTACGCTGCCCGTTTCGAGGGCCTGTGCCCCGCCGTCGGTCGAGTAGGAGATGACGGTCTGTGCCCGCCCGGCGGTTGCGGCGGCCAGCGCGGCGGCGATGATAAGGAAGGTGAGTTTTGTTTTCATGGCTTCGGTGTGTTGGTTTACGGTGCAATATTACCCCGAAAAACGAAGGGCGATGGTTAACGCCGCGTTAAGAAGTGTTAAATAATGTTAACGCCGGCGGCAGGAGTGTTTTTATTCGTATTTTTGCAGTATAAACCCCTCGGCCGTGGATAAGAATCGTTTCAGAAATATCTCGTTTTGCGCGATCGGCGCCCTGCTGGCGCTGGCCCTCGTGCAGGCGTGGAGCCTGTGGCGGATGTATGCCGACCGTGCGGAGGAGTTTTCGCGCAAGGTGACGCTCGCCATGAACCGCGCGGCGTACGACGACCTGCTGATAGGTAACCGGCGCCGGACGTCGCAGACCCGGACGTCGGTCGTGACGACGGGCAATATCGACTCCGTTAAGCTGGATATGATCGACACGATCTCTGTGAAAAGCCTTGGGGCGGCCGGCAAGGTGCTTTCCATCCGGTCGAAGGTCGACACGCTGCGGACGAATATCGCCCTGCGCCGCGGCGACAAGACCCGTTATATCTACCAGGAGGTGCGCATGCCTTCGTTCACGGCCCTCCAGTTCAACCTGTCCCGCTACGACTCCCTGCTGACGCGTTACCTGGCCGATGCCGGCATCGGCCTGCCCTACAGCGTCGACGTGATCCGCGGCCGGGACGGCGGCGATGTTGCCGAAATCCGGCTCGACAGCCTGGCGGCGCGGACAACGGGGGCGGAACGGGAGGAGGCGGTCATCGCTTCGCAGAAGGATGCTCCGCAGATACGGAACCCGAAGGTGTTCACCTCGCGCGTCACCACGGATGACAAGCTGCTTTTCCGGGTGAAGATCGAAAACCCCCACCGGGAACTGCTGCGCGAGCTGTTCGGCATCATCCTCACCTCGGTGCTCATGCTGCTCGTCGTCGCGTTCGTGGTCATCTACCTGTTGCGGACGCTGTTCCGGCAGAAGACGCTCGAGGAGATGAGGATGGATTTCACGCACAATATCACCCATGAACTGAAGACCCCGATTGCCGTGGCCTATGCGGCCAACGACGCGCTGGAGAATTTCGGGGCGGCCGACGATGGGGCGCGGCGTGCGAAGTATCTGGGTGTGATCCGCAGCCAGCTGACGGCTTTGTCGGAGATGGTCGAGCGCATCCTCACCATGTCACGCGAGGAACGCGAGGATTTCACGCTCCGCCGCGAGCGGATCCTCCTGGCCGGGATGCTCGGGGCGCTGGCCGAGAAGTTCCGGATGCAGGCAGCCAAACCCGCACGGGTCACGGTGGATGTTTCACCCGAAGGGCTGACTGCCTTCGCCGACCGCTTCCACCTCTCGCATGCCCTGGACAACCTGGTCGACAATGCCCTGAAATATTCCGGCGAGGAGGTGCATATCCGCATTTCGGCCGGGCGGGACGGCGGCCGGGTCGTCCTGCGAGTCGCCGACGACGGCATCGGCATTCCGCGTGCCGCGCAGGCGCATATCTTCGATAAGTTTTACCGCGTGCCTACGGGCGACATTCACAATGTCAAGGGCTTCGGCCTCGGGTTGTACTACGTCGGGCTAATCGCCGCCAAACACGGCGGCTCGGTCGCGGTGGAGAGCACCGAGGGGCACGGTACGACCTTCACCCTGATACTTCCGGACGATGGGCGATAAGATCAGACTGCTGCTCGTAGAGGACGAGCAAACCCTCGCGGGGATCATTGCCGATACCCTTTCCGAAAAGGGGTTCGAGGTGACGGTCGCCCATGACGGCGAGGCCGGGTTGCGGGCGTTCCGCGGGTCGCGCCCCGATGTGGTCGTGTCGGATGTCATGATGCCTTGTATGGACGGGTTCACCTTCGTCGGGCGCCTGCGCCGCGAAGCGCCCGGGGTGCCTGTGCTTTTCCTTTCGGCGCGCTCGGCGGCCGAGGACGTGGTGCAGGGATTCGAGACCGGGGGCAACGATTACCTGCGCAAGCCCTTTGCCATGAGCGAGCTGATCGTGCGGGTCAGGGCGCTTGCCGGGCGTGCGGGCGTCGGGAAAGCGCGTACGGAACGTGTGTTCGAACTGGGGCGTATGCGTTTCGACGCCGAGCGCCAGCGGCTCACGTGCGACGGCGTGGTGACGGAACTTTCGGCCCGCGAATCCGAAGTGCTGCAATACCTCTGCCGGAATGCGGGCGAGATCGTGCCGATGAAAACCCTGCTGGTGAATATCTGGGGCGACGATTCGTTTTTCAATGCCCGCAGCCTGCATGTCTTCATCACCCGCCTGCGCCACCGCCTTGCGGCCGACCCGTCGATCCAGCTGGTGAACGTGCGGGGAGTGGGGTATAAGCTGCTGATGCGCTGAGGCGGGGATTGCCGCACTGTATTGAAACCGGAATTTATTCCCTCTCCGGTTGCCTTTTCCGAAGGGATCCGGTTTACGGCAATGCAAATTCTATGACTAAATTTCCAACCTGATTGTTGGATAGTTTATTTGTGCTAAACCCTAAAGGCGTGATATTCAGCGAGCCGATCTCGTTCACGAATCTTCCGATCAGTTCGCTGCCGCCCGTAACCGTTTGCGGGTTGTTGCCTTTGTCGAAATAGACATAATAGACGAGAAGATCGGCTTTAACCTGAATGTCATCCGCACTCAACTCTTCCTTTTTGATAATTTTATCAACAACGCTTATTGCCTTCGTATATTCCAGGTCTGTCTCAACGAAAAGCAAAGACATTCGGCCAAAGGTCAGGTGGGTAATATAGGACATATCGGGCAGTTGTTCCTCGCTGATTGTTTCTCGGATTAATTTATCAGGATAGTCCATCATAATAGTAAACATTTCCCGGGAATAGTTATAGAAAAACCCCGTCCGTTTCCCCATTTCTTTTTCGGTGTAGGGTTTCCCGCTTAGCAGTTCATCGAGGTTGAGGCCCAGGTTGCCTACCCCCAGCAGGTGCAGATGCCTGTGTGAGTGGTATTGCAAAGGGCCGATATAGTTGAATTGCTGACTTTGAGCTGGTAATTCGGAGGTTATTTGCTGCACCATTTCATTCATACCGTCGAACGAGGGCAGCATTTCTTTTTCATAAAGCGTCCTGTTGACATAGGCGCTTATGTTAATCGGGTTGTAAGTATATTGGTCGTAGACCGTCAATGTCCGGTTGTCAGTATGGCAGTTAATCAAATGTCCCGGATAAACCTGCGTCCTGAACGCCGGGTTTACAAATGACTGTTCGGCCGAAAGCCGATATTTGCGCGTGACATTGTCCGGCAGGAGGTCGTATTTGTTATCGTTGAATTTATTAACTGCGAACGTATGCCACTGCAAAGGGTCGTATTCCGGCTTTTTTTGCCCGGCTTGGGAAACGAACAGGTCGGCGGTTGTCTGTTTGTACCTGTCATGCAGGCAGGCAAGCGTTATTGTTGCCTCGCGCGGATTTTCCGTGTCGTTCGGCAACACCTCTATATCCAGATACTCAGCGTTATCCGCAACGGCCTTTTCGATAATGCACCATTGCGGAATATTTCGGATACTCCAGTCGCAGTTGGCCGAAACTGCTATACGTTGCTGAATCCCGGAATAATCTGCCCTGATTTCATCTTCATCGAGGGTGATGTAATACTTCTGCTCCGGTTCATCGTTGTGACAGGCTGCGCAGCAGAGCGCCAAAAAGAAAAGACCCCAATGTTTCATCCTAAAAAGTGTTTTAGTTAAACGATTGGGGGAAGAGGCAGATTGAAAATATGCGTGTCCCTGCGCGGTGTTGCCCGCATCGGTCATAAGGGTTGGTTTCAGTTTCACCCCCCCCCCCTCGGATTTCGATTTAAAGGTATGAAATAAACACGCATTTGCAAAATAAATCTGCAATTTCCGCCCAATACGGGGATGGAAGGCTTCTGGGGCCAGATCGGCTTGCGATTCGCATTTGTCCGGCCTGCCGCCCGAAAAAAATCTCCCAAGGAGGCGACTTCGATGTGCGGATAACGGAATACCTGCTTGTCTTTTCAGCAGCCTGAATGTCAGTCTATGCGTTATTTATCTCTTTCGGCAAATGCAGTCCGTCAGGTGATCGTCGATAAATCCTGCCGCCTGCAGGTGGGCGTAACAAATCGTGCTGCCGAAGAATTTGAATCCCCGTTTTTTCATGTCTTTGCTCATGGCATCGGATTGGGGCGATGATGCCGGAATCTCGCTCAACGACCCAAAGGTGTTGGTAATCGGCTTCCGGTCGGGAAAGAACGACAAGGTGTAGTTGTAGAAACTACCGAACTCTTCCTGTATGGCAAGGAATAGCCTTGCGTTTGTGATTGTGGATTTGATTTTCAACCGGTTCCTTACAATGCCGTCGAACCGCATCAGCCGTTCGACATCGCTATCGGTCATTTGTGCCACCTGCACGGCGTCGAAGTTGCAAAAGGCCTTGCGATACCCCTCACGCTTTCTGAGTATCGTTATCCAGCTCAACCCGGCCTGGGCACTCTCCAGGACAAGAAATTCGAACAGCGTCTTGTCGTCGGTCACCAATTTCCCCCACTCCTGGTCATGGTATTTCACATACAGCTCGTCGGTTCCGCACCAGCCGCACCGTCCGTTTATCATGTCCTGCATAGTCATCATGTTTGTAATATGGAGTAAAGATAGCTGATTTCCAGCTTCGTGCCAAATTTTAAGCCCGCTTCGGCCCGCTACAATTTGTCAATATAATAAACGTTGCGATGAAAGAATCCGAATCGGTAGGTGCGGAACGTGCTTTTATCGGAACCACTTTTGCTTTGGCAGAGAATTGTGCTTTCGAGTATAATATACTGACAATCAGCTTAAAATGTGCTTATTTGTAACATTGTGTCCACAAAAAAGTCTCCGAAAGGAGACTTCAATGTGCGGATAAAGGTGCTCCTGCACATTTGTAAGCCTAATGTATATCAACGTTTTGCAACGGTTTTCTATGCTTTATTCCCGCGTCGCCTACCGTCATTTTGCACGGTCTTGCGCCCGCCTGCCCGTTTTGCCTGCGCGGCCGCCGTATCTCCTTGCATGACAGTACAAAGATAGCGATTTTCGGCGAAAAATCCAAATGCGAAGACTTTTGGAGATGCGGGCGGATTTTTCTATATATGTTCATATGGACAGAGGAGAAATTATCATATACCAGACGGCCGACGGTGAGACCCGTTTGGATGTTCGCATGGAGAACGACAGCGTGTGGCTGACGCAGGCGCAGATTGCACAATTGTTCGGAACGGAAATTCCAGCGATTTCCAAACATATCCGCAATATTTTCCAAAGCGGAGAGTTGGAGCGCGAGGCAACTGTTTCCAAAATGGAAATGGTTCGTCAGGAGGGAAAGCGCACGGTAAAACGACGAATTGATACATATAATCTCGATATGATTTTATCGGTGGGGTATCGCGTCAACTCCAAAAATGCCACGCAGTTCCGCATTTGGGCGAACAAAGTGCTGAAAGAGTACCTTATAAAGGGTTATGCTGTCAACAGCCAAGCGAAGATCGAGCAGCTGGAGGAGCTAAAGCAAACCGTTCGTCTGCTCTCCAAAGTTCTGTCTGCAAAGGAGGTGACGAAATCCGAGGCGGTCGGGTTGTTGCGCGTGATTACGGACTATACTTACGGTCTCGATACGCTCGACCGCTACGATTATCAGCAGTTGGAAGTTACGGCGACCACGGCAGAGGAACCGTTTCATGCAACGTATGAGAATGCGATGGAAGCGTTGCAGGTGTTACGCGACAAGTTCGGTGGTAGCGAGCTGTTCGCCCACGAGAAGGACGAGTCGTTCAAAAGCACGATGGGTGCAATTTACCAGACTTTCGGCGGGCGGGACCTCTATCCGAGCGTTGAGGAGAAGGCGGCCAACCTACTCTATCTGACAGTTAAGAACCATTCGTTCAGCGACGGTAACAAGCGCATCGCCGCTTTCCTGTTCCTTTGGTTCTTGGAAAACAATCGGATTCTTTACCGTGCTGACGGATCTCGCCTTGTGGACAACAATACACTGGTCGCCCTGACGTTGATGATCGCCGAAAGCCGCACGGAGGAAAAAGACGTGATGACGAAGGTGGTGGTGAATCTGATTAACAAGAACAATTAGGATTCTTTACTTGTTTTTCGTTGTCGCTGAGGCTTTGTCGTGCCGGAGTGTTGATTCCCGGTTGTCATCCGATTAATTTCAGGAGTTTGCTTTCTGTTGTGTTCGGAAATAGGCGGCGGAGGTGTTCATAAATACGTTCGAACGATTCAGTGGGTGTGCGCTCGACGCGGAGTGGATCGTAGAGTGTTTCGGGTGCTGTATACCGTGCGATACCCCAGCCGTAGCGGTTGCCACGGCGGTCGACGTTGTACTCGAAATCGGCGATCACCAGCCGCATCTTCATCTGAAGCCTTGTCAGAATCGGATCGAGTGAAATCTTCTCGTCCTCTGCGACTTTCGACGTCGGGGTGTTCGTCGAACGTTTTCCGCGTTCTTGGGCAAACCCCAGCATTTGGCGCAATTCCTTGATGGTTGCCGTGCCTTCGACCAGAACCGTCTGTAATACTACGTCGTCGAGGGCCGCTGTGTCCTCATTTGGGGCCAGCGATCGGGAGCGACGGTAGTTCGTAAGGTCGGGCAGCCACTCGCGGCTGACAAAGCCAGCTTTGCGGGCGAAGAGTTTGCCGTAGGCACAGTGTCCTTCACGGATGACAGGGCCTTTCCATTCCCAGGCTCCTTCTTCGTCGGTGAACCAATACTCCGGAGCGACCATCTCTTCGACGGAAAAACCGGGGATGCCGCACCGGAAAAAGGGAAGGAATCCGAGCTCCGCGCAACGCGCCTCTATGTCCGCAGGACTTTTCAAACGTCGTTCCATGGTATTGTTCATTTTAAGGTCTTATACCTTTTTAACAGTCTGTAAATATAAACTGAATTTATTATCTTGTCAAAAAAATATACGACTTAGAAGCGGTATGAAAAAGAGATCAACGATTCATAACAAATGTTTCGGTGATGACGGTAAGATAAATGGGGAAGTTTTGCAATCGTCTGAAGCAAACGAAAGACTCCTTGCTGAGCTGAAGGCGGCGATTCGTGCAGGGCTTGATAGCGGTGAGGCAGAGATGTTTGATCCTGTACAGCATTTGGAAGTGCTGAAGGTCGCTCGTCGTAACAGATAAAATTTGTTTGCATTCGATTATAAGGATATCAAAGAAAATTGATAGTAAGCAGCGATGTTTTGTAACTCATATTTCTGTATGGTTGTGGATGTTGAAAGTGCCTATATGGGGTAGGTCTTCGCGGAAAAATTGATGGGTGATCCAAGTGATAATTTAACTTTTATGGCCAACCGTGACAGTTAGTCGCGGTTGGCCATTCATATTCAAGAGTTAATTCAGAAAACGAATCTGGTTAGCGTAGTAGTTTTGACATTTGCTCCATGCATCTTTTTTTCTGTTCCAGATTTGGATGTACATATAAATTGAGCGTAGTACTGATATTCGAGTGTCCCAGCAAAACGCTCACGGTTTTGTAATCGCATTTGCTTTCGATGCATCGTGTTGCAAAACTGTGTCGTAAACCGTGAAATTTCATGGCTGGTAAACCGAGTGCCTGCATGAATTGTTTGTAGTAATTACGATAGGTACGCGGTTCGGTTGGAGTCGCTTCATTGGTTAACACATAAAAACGGTCGTTTACAACTTTTTTGAGCGGGCGGATCATTTTTAGTAAATCCCGTGTCATCGGAATTTCGCGAATCGAGTTTTTAGTTTTGGGAGTGTCAAGAATGATCTCTGTATGTTTTCGATCGTCTTCGACGATATAGATACGCTGAATGGTCTTTTGTACATGAATAATTCCATTCTCAATATCTAAGTCTTCCCATGTAAGTGCGCAAATTTCTCCGATACGCATCCCGGCACTCAGGCAGATATAAATACCTAAGTTCTTGAATGTAAAATGTGATTTAATATATTCCATGATTTGACGATGGTGCGAACGGCTCAATATATCAATTGAATGTTTGTCGCGTTCCGTAGGGAATTTTATGTCTATCTGCCGGTATTCGATCAGTTTGTTCTTGACGCCGAATCGCAATATCATTTTCAAAACGATTAAAATGTCTTTGATTGTTTTGTGGCTCAATCCTTTGTCGAGTTCCCGAAATACGAATGATTGTACATTCTGTTCTTCGATGAGTGTTTTGTTGCCGAATGATGGTAAGATGTGATTTTCAATAAGTAGTGTATAAGCTGAAAATGTGGAGCGCTTCACATACTGTCTTTTGTCTTCTTTCCATAGAGCGACAATCTCCGAAAGTTTGGTTTTTGCTATCATATTCTAAAAGGTTTGAATAATATAGCAGGAAGATAGGAATAAAGAAACTTTTACAGTTCGATTTTCTCCAATGTTCCCCCTTTGAGATTTCCAGAGTTTACGGAGGAATGGGGAAAGTGTAAAGTGTCAGACTTGTTAGATATCTACTCAACCAATTCGCTTAGTTGGGAGCAACTGGAATATGACACTAATGCCATAATGAATTTACATTATGGACTTATTCACGTGGGACTTCCAACTATGGTAAATTTGACAAAAGACAAATTGCCTAATATAAAAGAGGGCAACATGCCCAAGAACTTTGAATTGTGCAAAGAGGGCGATGTGGCTTTTGCAGATGCTTCGGAAGATACAAATGAGGTAGCCAAGACTGTTGAGTTCTTTAACCTTGCAGGGAAAGACATCGTTTGTGGATTACATACAATTCATGGACGAGACAATAAGAACAGAACTGTTATAGGCTACAAAGGATATGCGTTTTCATCTACTGCATTTCATAATCAGATAAGACGAATAGCCCAAGGAACGAAGATTTACTCAATTAGTTCTAAGAATTTTTCTGAGTGTTATATCGGATTACCATCAAAACCGGAACAGACTAAAATTGCGACTTTACTTCGCCTTATTGATGAACGAATCGTTACCCAAAACAAAATCATTGAGGATTTGAAAAAACTAAAATCCGCAATTAGTTTGAAAATGCTTCATTCTGATTCTTGGAAGCAATTCAAGATTAAAGATATAGCATCAATAGGGCGAGGAAGAGTTATTAGCTCTGTAGAAATTAGCCAACAAGATAATCCATTATACCCTGTTTATTCCTCTCAAACATCGAATGAAGGTATTATGGGCTACCTTGACAATTTTATGTTTGAGGGTGAATACATTAATTGGACAACAGATGGTGCAAATGCAGGAACCGTATTTTATCGTGATGGTAAGTTTAATTGTACAAATGTTTGTGGCTTATTAAAACTGGGGGATGAATTTGATACCTACTTCGTTTCATTAGTCTTGGCAGAAGCAACAAAGAAGTATGTGTCAACAAACTTAGCTAACCCAAAACTAATGAACAATACAATGGGGAGTATTCAAATTCGCCTGCCAAAATTGAAAGAGCAAAAAAGAATATCTATTGCTTTCAGAAAATTACGTGAACTATTAGAGGTACATAATAGTTTACTTACCGAGTATTCAAGGCTGAAGCAGTATTTACTCTCGCAGATGTTCATATAAACATTTGCGAGAGTAAGTATCCTTTTTGTACTTCATATCTTATCTTTGCTTTTTCTTCAATAGTCAATTTGTTATTCAACGAAGTCATTAGTAATGCTATTATATTTTGCTTTTCTTTTGAGGGTAGTTCAATTACAAGTGGGGATATTTCTGAAATATAATGCCTTTTATGTTCTTCCGATTTAAGTTCCCAATACGATAAGTATTCAAACATAAACCGAAGGTTTACATTTGGTTTTGCTGTGAGTATTTTTATTGCCGAAGACTTTACCTTAAAAGGAAATGATACATATTTTGCATCCATTGTGAAATCGTCAAAGATTATACACGCTCCTTTTTGATATATGCCATTTTTTTCGTCTGTATAACCCAAAATAAAACCTTTATTCGCAGTTAGAACAGGGGTTAAACGTGTGTCGGTAGAGTATTCATCATTAGCTACAATATATGCAGTAGGTTGTTCGTAATCAAGTAGCTGATTGATTTCAAAACTCTTTGTATATTCATCTTTTAACAGAGAGAATATCTTTTTTCTAATTGCGGAATTACAAATGAACAATCCTTAATTTTATCATGATAACCAGATGGTTATACCTCAAAATATCGCATTATTTGTAGCATTATGCTACATCCATCACTTTAGAAACGGAATATTCCCCATTATATTATTATCAAAGTATGTGGAAGAGTCAATCTTGAAGTAGTGTATTCTGCTATTTTACATAGTTAGCGTGTGTGATATTTATAAAGATAAAATTTTTCGAATTATACAAATAGGTTTTAATCCAAAAGACTACCTTGGCATAAATTTATGCGTTATGAGTACAACAGAATACATACAAATCATTATCGGCATCGGTCAGATTATAGCTGTTGCTATTATTCCAATTATTGTTTGGGTATTAGGAATAAAGTACCAAAATAGAAAAGCAAAAAAAGATGCTCAATTAAGAGTTTTCCTTACACTAATGGCGGATCGAAAATCAACCCCAATAACAAAAGAATGGGTTGATGCCTTAAATACAATAGATGTAGTATTTCAGGAAAACAAAAAAGTTAGACATGCATGGAGAGAATATTTAGATAGTTTAAACGAAAAATCACCTCATTTTGATAGTAGTAATTCTTTTAGACTTGACTTACTTTCAGAAATGGCCGTTTCTCTTGGGTATAAAAATTTAAAGCAAACAGAGATTGATAGATTTTATTCTCCTAAATATTTTGGTTCTCAAATGAGCCGACAGGAAATATTATTTCAAGAGAATCTACGAATTTTAACTCGATCCAAAAGTTGTGCTGAAAGTTTTACTGATGAAGAATATGAACAGCACTATAAGGAGTTGATGGAACAGCAAGGAGAGTAAAGAATATGGGGAATATCCCTTTCCTGTGAAATTGCTGATTTTTTATCCTTAATTAAAGGGATTGTAGTTTCTCATTACTCAACAACAGCCCATATAATTAAAGTCAGAATTCGAGAATTAGGAGAGGCATATTCAACAATGGTAATGTCTAAGGAACAGCTCACGAATGACGGTAATCTATGTGTCTTCTATGGTGAACTTTTTACATTATATGGTTGTGTCATTGATGAAGTAAAGAGCAGAACAAGTCTTGAAAAAGTATCATCTACACTAAGTCATGGGCGAGACTTGTTATTTCCTGCATCAACTACCGTAGATGCTGTTTCACTGATTGCTCCGTCAGCTTTAATGCAAAAGGATATAATTTTAGGCGGAGATATGTTTGGCATCAAAGTTTCAGAAGCATATAATCCTATTTACCTTAGCTACTACTTCAATTACATTGCCAATAAACGGTTGGCTAAGTATGCCAAAGGAACAACCATAATTCATTTACATTATAATGAGATTGCGAATGTTGCCATTGAACTCCCGAATATAGAAGAACAAGACAAAATCGTTTCAACCATACTGGAATATTCAGCGAAACTTTCTATAGAAGAAACCATATTGGAAAAACTATTCGATTTGAAACAATATCTATTGAAGCAACTGTTTATATAAACATCTGCCCCAATAGATACCGCTTTTGTAGATTGAATGATGCAAGAATATTTTGCTCCAAACAGAGTTTGCTCTCCAATTTTCCAAGTACATTTGCAATACGCTTTTGTTCGGAAAGTGGAGGACAAAATATTTTTGCATTACCATAATCTTTGAAGTAGATATGTGGTATTGCCATTCCTGTCTTGTACGACTGAAAATTAAACACAGACAGAACGAAGTATAGATACCGTAAATCATAGTTGCTTATGGCTGTAAGATAGTTGAGCGTGCCAATTACTGAAAATTCACCTTGTGCGTAGGATGTTGTTCCTACACCAGAACCGTCTTTGATTATCAGTATTGCATCACCATTCATTTGTGGCATATCGGTATATCCGACCAAGCCGTTTGCGCCAAACACTTTATACAATCCGCTGTGTGAAACTTCACTTTCTTGAAGCGTTGAACTGTGGCACTCTAAACATTGAGCGATAGTAGTATTAGGCTTTCCTTTGGCTGTTAGTAAAATTGTAATCCCTTTAATTAAGGATTGCAGTTTCTCAATGATTTTGTTTTGGGTAGCAATGCGCTCATCCAAAAGATGAAGTAATCGGGAAATCTTTTGCTGTTCTTCTATTACAGGAAGACTGATGACTATATTTTTAAGATGCTCACCATATAAATGTACTACTGATACACCTTGTGCGACACGTGCAATATCATACTTTCGTTTGCCATTTAATTGATAAGCAAGGAACGAACCATTTACTTTGTTAGAGCGCAGAATATTCAAATCACCACCTAAAAGAACATCATCAAATGGAACATAACGCGCTGTTGCAATATCTATTGCCGTTTCACCAGAACAGGGAATGATTACATCATTTACTTTGCTCTTTACAAGTGTATTTGCATCCAGTTCGGTACAGCTTAGTACCTCATTTATAATTTCTGCTTTATACTTTGTGTAAAGTTCTCCGTAAAGGATGCAGGGATTCCCGTTTGTGGAAAGTTGGTCTTTTGAAATACCTGTTCCTTTTAGGAGGGTACAAAATTCAGAAATCCGCTTCTTCTCCCATTCTCCATTGAATTCTGGAAATCTCAAATGGGGAACATTGAGGGTTTTATCGTTATTATTTGTTGCCATTGCTTCTCGCGTTGTGTTATTCGACAATCCCCAATTCTTTTAAATAAACCTCTATTTGTTTGTCCAGATCAGCGCGTTGGGCTTCCAGTTCTTTGATTTCCGCCATAACTGCCTTGATGTCGATGGGCTCTTCCTCCTCGAACGTATCGACATAGCGCGGGATGTTGAGGTTGTAGTCGTTCTCTTCAATCTCTTTCAAGGTGGCGCAATGGCTGTATTTCTCGATTTCGGAACGATTCCGGTAGGTCTCGATAATTTTTTGGATATGTTCCGGACGGAGCTTATTCTGCGTTTTAACCTTTTCGAATTCGCGTGATGCGTCGATAAAGAGGATGTTATCGTCTTGCTTGCGGCACTTTTTCATTACAAGGATACATGTAGGGATACTGGTACCATAGAAGATGTTAGCCGGAAGCCCGATAATGGCGTCGATATAGTTCTTCTTTTCGATGAGGAAGCGACGTATTTTGCCCTCGGCGGCACCTCGGAACAATACGCCGTGCGGTGCTACACAAGCCATTGTTCCACCTTCGTTCAGGTGGTAGATCATGTGCAGGATAAAGGCGTAATCGGCTTTCGATTTGGGTGCGAGAACTCCGGCCTTGTTGAAACGGTCGTCGTTGTTGAATTTGTCGGCAGCGCTCCAGTCGGCGGAAAACGGGGGATTGGCGACCACCGCATCAAACTGTCGGTCGCCGAACTCGTCGGCTTCGAGCGTGTCGCCGTTACGGATGTCAAAATCGTTGTATTTGATACCATGCAGCAACATGTTCATTCGGCAGAGGTTGAAAGTGGTCGGGTTTTTCTCTTGGCCGAAGATTTCGTCGGCTTTGCCGCTCCGGGCCGTGCGAAGCAGTAGTGAACCGCTGCCGCAGGTTGGATCGAATACGGTTTTCAGACGTTGTTTGCCCGTGATGACGATTTCGGCAAGAATCTGACTGACCTCCTGCGGTGTGTAGAACTCTCCTGCTTTTTTGCCGGCTCCGGCTGCGAATTGTCCGATCATGTATTCGTAGGCATCGCCGAGGATATCAATATCCTGCGCCTCTTTCAATCCGAAGTCGATACCATTCAAAGCAACGAGCACGTCGCTGATCAGTTTATTTTTATCATCGGCTGTCTTGCCCAGTTTGGGCGATGCAAGGTCGATGTCCGAAAACAGGCCGCCGAAATCATCTTCGCTTTCTTGTCCGATTGTGCTGTCTTCGATCTTTTTGAGTGAACGTTCGAGCGACGGCAGTATGTTCTCTTTGCGGTCGATCATCGCAATAATGGTGGAGTAGAGGTATTCCGGTTCGACGAAATACCCTAAATCCTGCACACACGCTTCTTTCAGATCGGCTTTCAAATCTTCGTCGGTTCCAGCCCAGGCTTCACGGAATGTCAGATCATCCTCTTTGAGTTCTTCATTGGCGTAAAGTTCAATCTTCTCCGAAAGGTATTTGTAGAAGATGAATCCTAATGTAAAATACATGAAATCGCTGGCCGACATATTGCCGCGCAGGGTGTTGGCAACCGTCCAAAGTTGGCTGCGGAGCTTTTGTTGTAATTCTTCGCTCATAATGGCTTATTCTTCATTCTCAATTTTAGGGTTACACTGCTCGGCCGCCTTGCGCAGATCGTCCAAGGTTTTTCCATTGTAGGAAAAATATTTGGCTCCTTGATATGCGCCTGATGTGTTGCGCCTCTCCTCCGGCATGAAGGTTCCGACAAATGGCGATAACTTATAAATGCGTCCTTCGTATTCGATGGAATCATCGCTGGCAACTTTCACATGGATATTTGTCGGAGAAAACGTAATGTATTCCCCGATTTTGATTCCGACCATGCTGAATTTGAAACGTCCTCGTTTTACGGTATGTTTACTCGATTCGTTCGAAGGCAGACCGCTTCCTATTATTGGTAGATTTCCCTCATATCGGGTGATGATTGCATCGTCTATTGTTTGGGCAATATCCTTGAATATGTCTAATGCGACTTGGGGCGCGACATTGAAAAATTCTCGATTCTGCCGGATTCTCAGGTCGGTTAATCGATCAATGGTCTTATGAACCAATTTCTCGACTTCATTGAACTTGGTTGTCTGCATTGTTGCAAAGATCTCAAAGGGTAGGGGAACAGCCGTGTTGTCCAGTTCTTTCGATCGGACGTCGACGGCGCGTGCGCTCTTTCCGATTTTCACCCAATCCTCCCGAAAACTCGGATTTGTGAGAATGTATACAAAACCAGGATATGTTTTTTCCATCGCTAATAATTTTTATTCCCAGTTGAATGTTTCGATGATTGTGCGGAGTTTACCCATAACGCGTTTGAGGATATTCCGGCGCTCTTTCAGGCCGACTTTTTTCTCTTTGATTGCATTCTGTATGATCTCCGGTTTCTCCCGTTGCAGGTAGTCGTATTGGGCGAGATAATCCCGAAGGGCCTCTTGCGGAAGCCCCTCCTCTTCGGCGAGCCGGTCGATTGCTGCATTGCGGGCGGTTGATACGTAGTTTGTCAACCGGGTCTCCAGGTCGATTGATCCGTCGGCCTTGGCGCGGGCGAATCCGGTTTTGTCATCGTCGACATTGTGGCGGATAAATCCGTCGATCAGCATCGCCTTGTTGCGCATGGCGGCGTCTTTGATCATCGTGTCGATGATGTGCTGGCGCTTTTCGTCATAGTCTTCGCTTTCGGGATTCAGGTCTTCGATCAGCGCGAGGATATAGGCGACGTTGATTACATCGCTATGTAACAGCTCCAGACAGAAATCAATGTCGTCAATCCCGTCAATTTCCGGTTGCGGAGTGTCTTTTTTGGCCGAAGGGTCTTTGTCCTCTCCCGTATGGCCGATAGCGATGTCGAGGTATTTGGACCGGAAGTCCATATACTCCTGTTCCGACATGATAAAATAAGGATCGTCCTTTTCGTATTCCTCGTAAATCTGCGCTTCGATCTTGCCTCGGATGATCTCCCGAAACGCCAATACGAATTCCCGTCTCTCCGGTTCGCTTTTCAGGGCGTCGATATACGTGACATCGGGATATTTCTCCAGAAAGGAGATCATTTTCAGATTGAGCTCTTTGCGCACTTTTTCGAACGGAGGGCGGATGATGTACTCATTCGGCTCGTTGTTGCTGAATAGTTTGATGGCGGCGTCTACGTTCGCTTTCAGGTCGCGGAAACAGAAAATTTTACCGAATTTCTTTTTTTCACCCAGTATCCGGTTCGTGCGGCTGAAAGCCTGTAACAGGCCGTGGTACTCCAGATTCTTGTCCACATAAAGCGTGTTGAGTTTCTTGGCGTCGAAACCGGTGAGGAACATCCCGACGACAAGCAGCAGGTCGAGCGGCTCCATCTCTTTCCGGCGTTTCTTCATCCGTTCGTTCACATCGTCGTAATATGCCCCGAAATTGTCGGTCGAGAATCCGGTGCCGAACATGCGGTTGTAGTCGTCCATAATGGACTGCAACTCGTCGGCATCGACCTTCGTCGTGGCAAATCCTTTGTTCATCCCCGTTTGCTCGTCGTCCTGGTTGGCGTTGGCTGCATAGGTGAAGATCGCACCGATTCTGATTTTGGGATTCAGTTCTTTGAATATCTTATAGTAACTCAACAGCATCGGCACGGATTGAATGGCGAACAGGGCATTGTATTCGCCGTCGAAAGTCGATTTGTTGTAGTTGTTGAGAATGAATTGCGCAATTTCGCGCATCCGTTTTTCATTTTCGTAGTCGGCATTCGTGCTGCCTGCGTAATATTCGACCAGAAAGCCCAATACATTTTCGTCGGCAATGGCATCCTTGATCAGGTATTTGTGCAGGCACTCGCCGAACACTTCGGCGGTCGTGTGCTCCTGTTTGGCGTTTTCGGCAAAAATCGGCGTGCCGGTGAATCCGAAGATTTGCAGGTGCGAGAAAAACCGGACGATATTCTTATGGCACTCGCCGAAGTGGCTGCGGTGGCATTCGTCGAAGATCATCACGACCTTCTTATTGCGAATCTCTTGCAAGTGCTTGTTGTAGTAGTCCTTCGTCACGGCGCAATTCAATTTCTGAATTGTTGTGATGATGATTTTGGAATCTCCGCTCAAACGTTTGATCAATTCGTAGGTATTGTCCGTTCCATCGACTGCTCCCGGTTCGAATGCCTCGTATTCGCTTTGTGTCTGTGTATCCAGATCATGCCTGTCGACCACGAACAACACTTTGTCTACACCGTCGATGTCCGATACGAGCTGCGCCGCCTTGAACGACGTGAGTGTTTTGCCGGCGCCTGTCGTATGCCACACGTAACCGTTCTTATTGGTGTTTTCAACCCGATTGATAATTTCCTCGACGGCATAGTATTGATAGGGGCGCAGTACCATCAAGCACCGTTCGCCTTCGTGCAGAACGATGTATTTGCTGATGATCTTCCCCAACGTGCATTTGTCGAAGAAGAAATTGGCGAACATATTCAGGTCATTGAATGGCCGGTTGCTCTTGTCTGTCCAGTTGAATGTGAATTTATAGCCGCCGTTTGGGTCGTTTGCGAAATAACGGGTGTTTACACCATTGGAAATCACGAAAATCTGGATGTAGTCGAACAGCCCGTGAAACGAGGTCTTGTGGTAGCGCTGCACCTGGTTGTAGGCCTGTTTCAATTCGACTCCGCGCTTTTTCAGTTCGATCTGTACCAGCGGCAATCCATTCACAAGGATCGTTACATCATAGCGGCATTTTTTTCGTCCCTCGATCGTTATCTGGTTCGATACCTGAAATTCGTTCTGACACCATTTGCGTTGGTTGAGAAATTCGACCCAGATGCGTTGCCCGTCTTCGGTTTCCAACGGATAGAGATCGCGCAATTTTTTAGCCTTTTCAAACCGTGTCCCGCCTTCGAGGTAGATGAGAATTTTCTCGAACTCTTTATCAGTAAATTGCGCCCGTCCGATCAGTGCGAGAGCTTTTTGATTGTGCTTTTCCAGCTGGACTTTGAAGTTCGCTTTCAGATTCTCTTCTTCTTTGATAAAAACACGTTCGTAGCTATTGTCCATCAATGTTTTTATCAAGCCGTTCTCTAATGCGGCCTCGCTTTGGGTTGCCATGGTAGTCAGGTTGTTCAAATATAATATACAAAGATAGAAATTTTATCCTTAATGGATGAGCTTGCAACTCTTTCTGATCGTATAAAAGTTTGCTGCCAGAGAGCATCCATACAGAAAATAATCAAAATTGTCGCAAACTAACTAATGAATGAAAAAATTTGCCTTGTTTTTAATCTGAAATTTTATGTATAAGGAAAAACGCCGCATTTTTTCGGCCCTCTCTCCTTAACCTTTAGAGAAAGTGCCTTGAGGCAAATGCAATATACAACATTTTCAACATTTCGGTTCCACTATCCGCTCTATTCCGCTTTGGCTTTTTCAAAACGGTCGTCTGTTATTTTTCTTCTCGTGGAGATAATTCAGCTCATCGCTGTAAATGCCGATCACAAACTGCAGCATATTGTCGACAAGGGCTGTCAGTCTTGTGCGCTCATTCCCCAGCAGATGGAGTATTTTTGAAATTTTGTGCTTGGTTTCGAGGCTGACATATATGGCAGCCCGTCCATCGGAATACTTTACGGGACGGAAAAACGTCTGCTCGAAATTGGGCAGCAAAATCTTTTTTCGCTGGAATCCTGATCTGTCAGGAGTTTTTCCGGAGTCGGCCGGTATTGTCCCGGCTGCCGGAGCCGGCGGTTCGGTTTTTGAGTCAACGGTCTTATTGCGTATCGTCGGTTCAGCATCATCCTGTTTCGGACCATTTTGTGCGACATCCCTAGCCGGTAACTTCTGTCCACAGAGCATCTCCCGGAATGTGTTTTCGTCCACTTCAACCCCTTTGCTGGAGGAATGTTTGAATGTGTTTTTGTCTTTTTGAACGGATTTTCCCATTATGATATGTGCTAAATATTGGATGATTAATCGACAACTGTATTTAAACTGTTATTGGTTTCATGTTTTATTTCAAACAAAGCGTCATTAATATTTTTGTCCAATTCATATTGGCTCTATGAATAAAATAATGAAATAACTATTGTTACTGCAATATATTATCTGTAATCCGGCTTTAATTCCGGTGTCCGCCCCAGTCCGCTCCAGTCCGTTCGGCGGACTTTTTTTTCGTTGTCCCGTCCTGAAAAAGGTTTACAGAAAAGAGTAAATCTTATGCAGCAAACAAC
>OKTE01000211.1_pt1 | contig 38464 bp, 42 predicted proteins | sample 1606151 | NCBI WGS metagenome assembly OKTE01 (sample SAMEA3879527, study PRJEB24766) | human gut metagenome | biome: human-associated habitat; feature: feces | place: USA | collected 1985/1987 | reverse complement strand
CCCGCGCCAGTACTTCGACGACCTCCGCCGTCTCGGCATCACTCCGCCGCCTGTTTCCGCCGTTCCCTTGCCTCCGGAAGACAAACCGGCCACCTTTTCCACCATTCCCTCCGGACTGCTCACCGGCTCCGCGCTTGCCTCGCAGCCCGAACAAACCACGCTTCTCCGTTTCCTCACCGGCCGGCTTCACCTCTCTGCCGATCAGCTCCGCCAGCTCATCGACACCTACCGGCTCCAGTCCGCCACCTACGGCCGCATCGTTTTTCCCCAGATTGATGCCGCCGGCAACTGCCGTACCGCCAAAATCATGGCCTACAACCCCGCTACCGGCCACCGCATCAAGGAGCGCCCCGGCTCCTTCAACTGGCTCCACCGCATCCTTATCTCGCAGGGTAAACTCCCGCGCGACTTCCGCCTCCGCCAATGCCTTTTCGGGGAGCATCTTCTCCCGGCCCATCCGCTCAAACCCGTCGGGATCGTCGAGAGCGAAAAAACGGCCCTTATTTGCTCCCTTACATACCCCAAGCTCCTTTGGCTCGCCACTGGTGGCAAATACAACTTCACGCCCGACCGTTTTCTCCCGCTCTCTGGACGCATCATCAATGCCATACCCGACGCCGGATCGTATCGTTTCTGGACCCTCAAGGCCAAAGCCGTTACCCGCCTCGTCCGTTGCCAGCTCCACGTTTCCGACTGCATCGAGCGTACCGCCACCCTCGACGAACATCAGCGTGGCATCGACATCGCCGACCTGATCCTCGACGGCCGGCCGCCCCAATTCTTTTGATACCCCATAGCCGGAGGAGGGGAGAGCGCACTCCCTCCGGCAACCCGCGACACGCAATTGGTTTATCTAATCATCCCACAACTCAAAAATCATGATCATCGTCCCCTCCATATCCATAAAGCCCCACGGCATCGCCATCTACGACCAATACCTCGAAACCCGTCCCCGTCATGAAGATAATTTCCCCAAACCTTATCGCTGGCGCCGGCCCCGTCAAAACGATCCGGAGGGCATCGTCTCCTCCAAAGCGGCCCGCCGCATTCAGGCCGCTATCAAATGGCTCCTTTTCTTCTCCAAAACAAAACGGGCCTACAACCGCGACACCCGCCGCTGGGTAAAATTCCGCATATCCCTGATCACCGTTACCCTCAGCAGCCCCCAGCGCCATTCCGATCAGGTCATTAAATCCCGCCTGTTCAACCAGCTTCTCACCGAACTTCGTGAACAAAACGGCATGATACACTACGTCTGGAGGGCCGAAAAACAGGAAAACGGAAACATCCATTTCCACCTCCTCACAAACATCTTCATCAATGCCGCCAAGCTCCGCGAAAAGTGGAACCGCATCCAGAACAAACTCGGTTACGTCGATGCTTACACCGACCGCATGAGCGCCGAAATTCACACCTTCACCGACTACTACAACCGTTACATCAACCAAGCCGATTCCACAACCCTCCGCCGTCGCTACATTGCCGGCCACGCTTCCGGCTGGCGCAACCCCAACAGCACCGATGTCCACAGTGTCCGCAAAGTCCGCGACCTTACCCGCTACCTCTGTAAATACCTTTGCAAAAACCTCCTTTCCGAATACAAAAAATACGAAGACATCCCGCCCCGTCTCCTCGTCCGGGGTAAACTCTGGGGATTGTCCCGCACCCTCAGCGCCCTCCGCAGCGTTACCGCTGCCGTCGATCGCTTTGTTTTTGATGATCTCACCACCCTCTGCACCGAATTTGCCGGCCGGATCATCCGTCACGACTATTGCACCTTCGTTCCGGCCACCTTCCGCGACATCATCCGCCTCGGCTGCTCTGCCATCCTCCGCTGCATTTACGAACGCCTCAAAGAAATCGGTGTCAACATCTTACAACTCACTTAAAACCTGCAATCATGAAATCACCACCGCCTCAATGCCGCTTCTGCCGCCATTTCCGCCAAACCCCGGAAGTCACCTTTTGCAGCCTCCGCATGGCTCAATTGCATTACGAACACCGCCGCGCCTATGCGTGGGCGAAAGTCAAACCCCGTTCCAAATCCTGTAAACATTTCCGACCATGAAAAAACGCACCTACTACTGTGGCCGCTGCTTCCACTTCCTCATTGATCCCAACATCCTCGACCGGGAGGTTGGCCGCTGCTACGGCCAGAAACAGCGCACCGTTTCAGCAAAACAAAAAGCCTGTAAAAACTATCGTCCCAAACCTTTAAACCCCTAACGCCATGCAAAACAACCTCAACACCCTCATCCTCGTCCGCGAAGAATTTTACACCGACCGGACCCTCGGCTCCATACTCTACCGTAACCGGCTTTACGTCCGCACCCTCGAACCGCCATACTATCCGCCCGAAAACACCCTTCACAACACCGCCAATACCGCCGTCCCCTTTGCCGCCTATCGGCTCAAATTCCACGACAGCCCCCGTCATGGTCTCCAAAAACTCTACCTCTGTGACGTTCCCCACCGTTCCGGCATCCTCATTCATGCCGGCAACACCCCCGCCGACACCCTCGGTTGCATCCTCACCGGCATCGACTTCCGCAACGGCCGCCTCACCGAATCCCGCTCCGCTCTCCGTCAGCTCGAAGCCCTCGCCCGTGGCATCCAGGTTACCCACCGTGAAATCTTCCTATACATCACCCGTTAATCCGTCGCCCTCATGATCCGCACCCGTTCACCGCCGGTTCCAAATCCACCAACCAAAGTCTAACCCCTAATATTCCAAAACCCATGTTCAAAAAACTCACTCCCCAAAACCTCCACCGCCTCCAGCGCAAAGCCGCCCGTTTCCATGCCCGCATCCACATCCGCACCGGCCTCTACCACCTTATCCTCCCCGGATATTGCACTTTCTCATTCCGTTCCTTTACAGCCCTATGGAATTTTGTATTTTATTTAAATGGAATGTAATATATTTGTTGCTTTATTCGTGGTTTCATATATCGCAAGATAAATTTCGATATTTAACAATAATTCTTTTACTTTGCATATAACTAAAAATTGAGTTATGAGTTTAGAAAACTTACCCCAAGATATACTTGATCTTTACGACGTACACGAATACCGTCATGCTGTTGCAATTTTGCAGGCTGATTTTCAGGATGAATACAACGACATAATCAACATGTTGACAGCTTTTAAATTGAAAAGATGCGATATTCTTTCTGCTGGTGGAAGAAAAAGTAATATATCGGGTTTTTTAGACCAATTTTTATATGATAGGGGATGGACAGAAAAAATGTTTGACACTAAATGGATCATAGATGGAGTTGAACATGATACCCCGACCCATAAAATTGACTGCTACAAAAATAAAGTAGCTTTGGATATAGAATGGAATAATAAGGACCCTTTCTATGATAGGGATTTGAATAACTACCGGCTTCTTCACGAAAGAGCTGCTATAAGTGTTGGCGTAATAGTAACACGCTGTACCAGTCTGCAAAAAATATTTAATGATCTGGGGAAAGGAACATCCTACGGAGCATCAACAACCCACATGGATAAACTTTTACCTCGTATCGAGGGTGGAAGTGGAGGCGGATGTCCTTTATTAGTGTTTGGAATATCCGATAAATTATATTGTGAAGAATAAAACAGAAAAGCCGTAAGTTTATTACGGCTTTTTCTCAATTATCGGGGCACTTAATTATCAGTAATTTTTCTTTGACATCCCTTTTCCTGTCTTCCTTTCGTCCCATTGTCATATGAGTATAGTCAAGGCTTTTAATAGATATTAACCTTCGTTCAAAATGTTGTAAAGCTAAATTTTTTAGCTCTCTGATCGAAATCATGGCAGTATCGCTATAACTTAATACAAGTGAGCAATGATTTTCCTTGATAACCGCAAACATATTATTGAATGCTCCCTCAACCTGCGTTTTTATACAAAAAGGAGATTGGTGTCTGTCTACCCGATACCTGCCTTTTACTAATTCCCCGTTTTTTTCTTGAAGTTCTGGATAGTCATATAGTACCATTGTTTCGAGAGCATGATAAAAACGGCTATAATGAACAAAACAATAGGGAGGATCAGCATATACGGTACAATTTCTTACATTCCGCAAACAATCTATATAATCATTACTTTCAATGATATGATTTAGATGGGTTGCTTCTTGGGGAGCTATTTTAATAGCCTCAATCAATTTTCGTTCAAAATACTCCTTTATATTTTTAGAGCGATATATCATTATATCCTCTAACGAAGATTGCGTATTTGCATCTCTGTATTGTGCATAATGTCCCGTTCCTTGACTGTTATATGCTGCTGCATACATTAAACAACAAAGCAGAGTATTATACATCGTGCTTTCTCTGTGATCTTCGATAACTTTTCTGTACGAATCAATCCATGTACACTGTTCAGTGCTCCACCATGTACCCGAATAATTTTTTGTAAAAAGATGCCATTCATTATTAAATTCCTGTGTGATTAATTCGCGGCTTCTTTCTTCAATTTCGTAAAATTGCTCAAGTGTTATCGCTTCTGGATACTGAAATTGTGGAATCAGATCATTATAATTTTGGCGGTGATATTCGGCTGCCTCCTCATTGATTTGTTCTATTGCTATATCTCCACTGTTCCAATCCGTCAAATAACTTTTCGCTATTACGGAAGAATAAACCTGTATATCATTTGATATGATAGGAACCTGACCACCTAAAGCTCCGGAGAGAGAACAGGAACCTGCAAATAGGTCACAAATAGGACCTCTTTTATATACGGATTGAATCCCTTTGATAACAAATGGGAGAATCTTCGTCTTTGACCCCATATACTTGATATAGTGTAAAGACTCTTCATTATGTAATTTCTTTTTTGCCATATTAATCGAGAACAAAAGTATATTAAAATTCGGATGTTTAAAAGGGGATAAAATAAAGATAAATCAAACTTTAAGATATATCCCTGCTCATTTATTTCTTTGAGTATTTAGAATTTGGTAAAAAATTTATAAATTTGTTTATATCGGTGTATCATATTAATTCTAAACATAAATTTCAAGCAATGAAACAGCAAACAATTTCCGGTTTCAACTCCGGACAAATGGCTGTTCTCCGGCTACTCCGCACAGCCACCAAGCAGGCCGCCGACCTGATGGCCGCTGGTACTCTCGTTACGTGTGCATCATTCCATAATATTATACTCCGTATCCGTCCTCTTGCTGGCTTAAGGGTGATCTCATTTTCTTTGATCGAAACGTCTGTCGAATTTCCTGCCGTTAGCGTTTTTGTTACATTCAGTTCTGATCTTTACCATTGTACATTCTTTCTTTTTCCTGTAGAGGAGGAGAGGGGGAAATACATTCCTGTACGGATCGATGTTACCATCGACCGGCATCCTGAAAAATATCCCTTTCCAGGTTCGGCCTCCGGTATTTTAGCTTGATAACACAAACGGCAGCCTCATCGCAGGAGGATGTGCTGCCGCTTTGTCTCATTTCTCCCTGTTCTCATTATCTGGCAACCTCTCACAACTAATCACCAGCACGCCATCAAGCACGACAATTCTGGCAAAATCTCCAACTTCAAACCCTGCCTCTTGTAGCCATACACCGGCCAAAGAAATCGAGGGCAACCTCCGGTTAAACGTAGAACGGGGAGAACTCAAACACCTGATTTTACGGGTGCTTACTTCATCTTTTTGTTTTTTAGGTGTAAAATCAACGGTCCTCATAACTTTTAATATTGAGAGTGAGGGCGGAAATGAAAAGAACGGCTCCGCCTTTCCCGTTGATCTACACCTCGTAGGCAGCGGGCGCATTAACGCACCGCACGGGGGTACGGAGCCGCCTTATGAAGCGTCGGGGCATAAAAAATGCCCGTCGTATTGTGGCGGGTTCTCCGCCTACGAGAATTGTAGATCACTCCAAATATACAACTTTATTTTATCTTAACAAACACCTAAAGACAAAAACATAATAATAATGAAAAAATACTTATCTTTAGCTTACTTAAACTTATCAATAATGAAAGAGCCTGAAATAAAGACATATCATTCATGGGAGGTTTTGAATCATGAGACTGTGATAAAAAATTGCGATAAATCTTTTTTCAAGTATAAAGGATCAGGTATTCCTTTTGAGGTTTTAGATTATTTTAATGCAACGAATTTTTTGGCAGGACAAAAAAGGGAAATCATTCTCAAGTTTAATGACCAATCTTATAAGGCCTATATAATCAATAACAGAAATTTCCGAGTACAGATAAGATGGTTTAGCAATTTGGGAAAAATATTCAGTGATTTGTATCCCAATACTCAATATGGGGCATTCCCTCAACTTAAATTCAAGAAAAATCAGGACAATATCTTTAGTTTATCGTTTATTGGTTCTGAATCACAAGTCTTACAAACAGAGTTCATAGATACTAATTTGAATAGTGAAGCAAATGAAAAAGAACAACAACGCTATATAAAAGAACTAAGAAAATCACGAAAAACAAAAGAACAATTATTAAGCCTTTTGTCCGAACGCCAAAATCAGCAGGACAGGACCGAAAACTACAAAGGGACAAGAAACAAACGGGACAATGAATCAATAGCCATAATCAAATGTTTGAGGAAGTTTAAATGCCAGCTCTGTGGAAAATCCATTCTGAAACGGGATGGCACTTATTATGTTGAGGCTGCTCATATTGATCCAAAGCGTGCCAAAGGCAAAGAAACTTTGGAAAACATTTTGCTCTTATGTCCTAACCATCATAAAGAATTTGATTTGGGTAAGCGTGAGATCATTTACAGGGATAGTCGCTCTCTGGTTTTAAAAATAAATGGTGAAACTTATAAGGTTTCATTAATTGTATGATGTTATAATAACAATGTGCTTCTATATTATGATAGTCTGTATTGTCATGTTTATCTCATTGCTCATTGCTCCGGTCCGCTTTCTTCTAACATAATCGAAATTATAGGTACGTTCGCTCCGCTCACACTTGAAAGTCCTATAATTTGAGATTATGTTTCCAGAAAGCTCCACCCCAACCCACGCCAAACCCGCAAACCCCTGATACCGCGCTCCGCCATCCCAGCCATACCCATCCGTCACACCGTCCCATACACGGCCCTGATACCCCGCGAACCTTCACGCCGCACCCTCTTCGCTTCTGCCAACGTCCTGCAATGCCGGGACAAAAACTTATTCTCTTTTCTCCACCTCTTTATGCCGGCATACCCCGCGCCCCCGCTAAGCCATTCGGCTGGTGCGCCCATGTCTTTGGAGGACGGCGCACCGAAGCCCATCACACCCCACCGCACCGCCTTTGCCATTCCCTTTACCATGCGCCCGACATCTTCCTGATCTCTTTTACCATCTTCCTCTCGCGGGCTTAATCCGCGCAGCCCGTTCTCTCTTCCGCTTCATTTCGTGTGCTTGTTCCCACAACCTCCCCACAACCGAAAACAATCACACCAAATCCCCATTCACCCAATCCCGCGCTTACGCTGCACCCCGTCTACCGCATACGCCAGAATGGGAGGTTGGAAAGGTCCGTTCCGGCTGCTTTCCAACCTCTCATTCCAGCGTGCCATCCCTTCGCGCCGCACCATTCCAACCCATCTACCACCATAGTCGTGGCAGGGGATCAACCCCCACGCTTCCACAATTTGCCGGACCGGGCCACGTGTCGTACCTCCACGTGGGACCGGACCGTCCAATTGTCCCGCTTCGCTCCCTTCCGTCTGATCCCCAGACACGACTATCTCCCTCGCACGATTCCGGCCAATCCCACCCTCACGCACCGCTTTTGCCACTGTCCTGCAATTGCGCCGACAGCCGCCTCCGTTCTTTTTCCACCGTCATCTCACGGCGCTAAAAGTATAATAAGAAAAACGGATTACTTTCCTCCGGCATATCTCCGGCATACCACCGGCATCGCTCACCCAAAACCGATCCTACGCATTATCCTTTCACTCATGTTAAAGCCATACGCACAGATTATAAGGTACTGCAAATAAATCTATATTGTGAATATCCATTTAATGACCCTATAAAATCCACACCCATGAAAGCAAAAACAAACGAACTGTTTGAAGACTTCACCGGCTCAACCGGCAACATCACCGCTGCCCATTCCGCCGGTCATTTGGTTGTACGTAACAAAGTTACCCCAACCTACACCGATACAGACTACCAACGGGTAGTCCGTCAGAACTTCACCCGTTTTGCCAAAAACTGGCAGGACTTAACCGACGCGCAACGCGCCCTCTGGGCTGAAAAGGCAAAAGTCGTTTCCGCTTCCAGCTCCTACTATGGTATATCCGGTAAAATCAGTGGTTTCAACCTTTACGTCCGTTGTAACATGAATCTGGAACTAATTGGAATCACCACCCCGTTAACCACCCCGGTGGATAACATGACTGGCTTACTTCCCGACTTCAAAACCGTAAATCTTTCAGATTCAGAATTGAAAGTCACTTTGGAGGGAAACGTTGAAGAAAACGACGTGCTGGTAGTGCGGATCACTCCGTTGTCTGTCGGTCAAAGCACTAACATTAACGGACTTCGGCAGGTGGGAACGGTTGCCGGTGGAGCCTCCGAGACTATCATCACCGAAAAGTACACCGCACAATTCGGAACTCCTGCCGTCGGTGACAAAGTACAGGTACAAATCTATGCCATCAACACCCTGAGCGGTTACGCATCCGCCCGTCAGACCGCCGTTACAAACATAGCCGAAGAATCGGCCGGCTCATAACCCGCGGAGATAACACCGCACAAAAAGAAAGGAGGCAACTATGGCAACTAACTGGAAATCGACATTATGGGACATCATTCTCACGATCCTGACACTGGGAATCTCCCACATCCAGAAGCGCAAAAAAAAATTGGAGGAAGAGGAGGGAAAAAAATCCACAAAACAGCCCTCCGAAAACTGATCATTTACCTTTATTGTGTGTATAAGCGGCTCTAACCAGCCGCTTATTTTCGTTTCATGTTTCACGAATGTTTCACAAATATGTATAATCAAAAATCCAACCATCTGATTTTTAGATGATTGGATTTTATTTTTGTGGTCCCACTTGGGCTTGAACCAAGGACCCCCTGATTATGAGTCAGGTGCTCTAACCAGCTGAGCTATAGGACCTACACTTTCGTGTGTTATCGGTTTCACGCGTTAACGGGTGCAAATATAGGGATAAAATCTGGTTTTTTGCAAAGGATGTGCAAAAAAAATGTTACTTTCGTTTTGAAAGAGAAGTTAAGTGGGTAGGGGTATGTGTAGATAGAGATAGGTGTAACGCTAATATTGGTCCGGAAAAATGAAAATATGCTTGTTAGTGATCGGAAAAACGGATGCGGCTTATATCAGAACGGGGATTGAGGAGTATGAGAAGCGGTTGACACGTTATGTTCCTTATGAGATGAGGGTTTTGCCGGATGTGAAAAACAGTAAGAATATGCCGGAGAGCCTTCAAAAGGGTAAAGAAGGGGAATTGATATTGGGGCAATTGCAGGCGGGAGATGTTGTTGTATTGTTGGACGAAAAGGGAAATCAGTTTACTTCTACCGGGTTTTCAGGGTATTTGGCACAGAAGATGCAGAGTGGAATAAAGCGCTTGGTATTTGTTATCGGAGGGCCTTACGGTTTTGCCGAAGATGTTTATAAACGGGCTAACGATAAGTTGTCATTGTCTAAGATGACATTTTCTCACCAGATGGTCCGGATGATTTTTGTGGAACAGGTTTACCGGGCAATGACGATTATGAATGGGGAACCATATCATCATGAGTGATGGTTTTTCGGATTAGTAAAGAAAAACACATGAAAAAAGCTTTAGTTGTATTCATTGCAGGACTGACCATTTTGCTGGGGGCATTATGTTGGGAATATATTTTAGATCGTCATGCCGGTGAAGATTGGGTCCGGGATTTTGAGAAGCGGCTACATGATAAGGAGGCTGAGGCGGAAAGTTTGTTGAAGCAATTCCGGGACAGTGTGAATATAGACGAGTACGTTTGGGAAGAGGATATTGTTTTTGTTGGGTTTAGGAATAAGAAGGTCTTTTTCTGGACAAATGAAATTATCGGTATGGACGGTCTATATGACGGACTGAATACCGGAGATAATTTTATAAAGATCAATAATGCTTTTTATGAGGTCCGGAAGAAGGTATATGGAGATAATGAATATTTTGCCTTACTGCATATTAAGGATAATTATCCTTACGATAATGAATATGTCAAAAACCGTTTCGGTAAATTTTTAGGTGTCGATATTGAAAATGCGGACAATATTATAGTGAGGCGCTTTGCTCAGGGCGGAGAATGGGAAATCAAGACCAAAGAAGGGAAGCCGCTTTTCTATGTACAGCATAGTGAGAATTTTAAAGATCGCTCGGTAAATTATCTGATTATCACGTTTTATCTTTTGTTTTTTATCAGTTTATTTTATGTATATAATCTGCTACTGACTTCCGCTTCTTCTTTCCGGATGCAATTGTTATACATTACCGGTTTTATCCTGTTTTTGCTTTTGTTGCGTTATACAATGATTGAAAATCAATTTCCGGGTTCTGTTTACCGATTGTCTTTGTTTGACGGGACATTGATGGCAGGGCGTACGGTGACATCTATCGGGGATCTTATGTTATCGGCTTTTTCGATTGTTCAGGTCCTTTATATTTCTTTTAGTGCTTTGAAGGTAAATTATCAGAGTCCTAAGGTCAGGCGTATCCGCTATGTTATTATGGTCGGTTTGATTGTATTGGCTGCCGTATATATGTTTACATGGACTTATGCGATCAGTTCTTTGATCGGGCATACGGATGTCCATTTGAATATTGCCCGGGTGGTGAATGTCGGATTGCCTTCTATTGTGGCTTTTGTTGCGATTATTATGGGCGGGGTGGGACTTATCATCATCATCGATGGGGCGGTATATATATTGAAAAATCTGCTTCCTTTAAAAATTGTTCTGGAGACGGTTGTCGTGGTCATGGGCTTTTTGGCTTTTCTCTGTATGTTGTGGGATATGGACAGTTTTTTCTGGGGCAGTCTTTTTGTGCTGGTTAATTTCATTTTATTTGCTGTAAATCGTTATGCGGTGAACCGGGATATGCAGCGTAGTATTTTTATATTGACGATGTCTTTGTTGTCTGTGTATATTGTTTTAACGGCAAAAAAATACGAGCAATACCGGGAGTTGACCCAGAGAGCTGCCTATGCGACAGAGCTTATCGAGGAGCGGGATCGTAATTTTGAGAAGAAGCTGGTGGAAATAGATGAGCAGATTAATGATTCCGAGGTGATAGCCGATTTGGTGGCAAATTACAATGAAGAGTTTTTGAGGTTATGTCTGACGAATGATTTGTTGGATTTAAACGGGTATAATTATATTTCTGATATTACGTTGTGTCGTCAGGATGATAGTCTCCGAGTGGGGGTTGCTGCACAATTGCATTGTTGTAACGACTATTTCGGAGATATAATCAATTGGCACGGAGAACGGTTGGGGAAGACTAATTTTTATTTTATTAATGATTTCGACGGTTACGTTTCTTATATCGGCCGGTTTGAATTCGGGGAGGTTATTCTTTATTTGAGTTTTGATTCGGCGAAAGACAGTGAGGGAAGTGGTTATCCACAGATATTATCCAGGGAATCGATAGAAGGGCTTGATATTATTTATCCGTATTCATACGCCAAGTATCGGGACGGGCAATTGATATTTTCATCCGGAGAGTTTAATTATTACCGTTCGTTTAATTCTTTTGGTGAATACCATGGGAATATAGCGATTGTGGAGAAAGATCATTATTCACATATGGTTATCCCGGTCAATGAAAGCGGAGGTTTGGTCATGAGTTTGTCGGATTCGATCTTTTCTTTGTACTATGTAAATATATTGTATGTTTTTTTCGTTTGCATATTGCTTTCTTCTTACGGGCTTTTTTTTAGCCGTGATCACAAAATAAATTATAGGCGCGGGACTTTAAAATCCAGGATTAAAAACAGTATTGTTTCTTTGATTTTCGTATTGTTTTTTATTCTTACGGCTTTATCTATTTATCTGAATACGAAAAGTTTTGAGGATCGTCACCGTTCAAAAGCGACGGAGTTGCTGAAGTACGTCAATAAAGAGCTGGAGGCGTTGGAATGTGTGGAGTATACAGAGTGCCAGGATATCCTGAATGTATTGACGAATATGTCTGAAATCCTGATGATTGATATCAATATCTATTCTCAGAAAGGTATGTTGGTGGCTACTTCCCGTCCGGAAATCTTTACGGCCGGTTTTGCCGGTTATCTGGTGGATGCGGAGGCTTTAAAGAGTATTGTCGATGACGGTTCGATGAGTTTTGTCAAGGAAAAGCATATCGGGGAATTGAATTATATGTCGGTGTATATGCCGTTGGTTTTGGAAAATAATAAGTCGTATATACTCAATGTTCCTTATTTTACACAGAATGACGAATTGAATCTCGATATTGTGATTATGGTGATTATTGCGGTTAATATTGCTATTGTCGTCATGGTACTGGCTTTTATCTTATCCGGCGTGGTGGCAGAAAGGGTAACGAAACCGTTACAATTGGTCAATGATAAATTGAAGCAGATGCGGATCGGAGGGAAAAATGAGAAGATTGTTTATAACCGCCGTGATGAAGTGGGGAGTTTGGTGAAAGAGTATAACAATATGGTGGAGAAATTGGAGGAGAGTGTCAGCCAGTTGGCTAAATCGGAACGTGAGAGTGCCTGGCGGGAGATGGCGAGACAAATTGCTCACGAAATAAAGAATCCGCTCACACCGATGAAGCTGAATATACAGTTTATGTTGCGTTCGTTGCAGATTGAAGATCCCGATGAATTTAAAAAGCGTTTTAAGGATGTGTCTACGGTGTTGATTGAGCAGATTGATAATATGGCTTCGATCGCATCGGCATTTTCCGATTTTGCAAAGATCCCGGTTTCCCAAAAGGAAGTTTTCGATATTAGTGAAATGGTACAGAATTGTGCGACATTGTTTGAAATGAATGTAGATTATCTGGAATGTAATATTATTCCCGGTGTTCGGGTGCTGGCAGATAAGGAACAGGTACACCGTGTAATTGTAAATGTCTTGCAAAATGCTGTACAGAGTATTCCGGAGGACCGCAAGGGCGAGTTGCGTATAAGAACAGACAAGGTCGGACAGAATGTTGTCATTCGCATCCGGGATAACGGAGTCGGCATACCGGCAGAAATACGGGAAAAAATTTTCGAACCTAATTTTACGACCAAGACGAGCGGTATGGGGTTAGGATTGGCTATTTCAAGGCGGATCATGGAAAGTATGGGAGGGATCATCGATTTTATGAGTCTGGATGTCGGAACTGAATTTTTTATCGTTTTAAGGTATACGGATGGTATTGAAAGGGTAGAAAATGAATAAGTTGATTTAATTTTCAATTATGGAGAGTAGTTATCTGATGTTTTTTATGGTTTTGTTCTGTGTGCTGATGATAGCCGCAGTTGTAATTTGGTATTTGTATCATAAGGTGAAGGCAATGCCCGATGGGGATGCGAAGGTAGCGATGGAGGATTTTGAGCCTTTTTTTAAAGTGGCAGCCGGGGATATTGTAAAGTTGACGAATGCTAATTTTATCGAGCAATTGGAACTTTTGATCCGGGAGTCGAATGTCGAGAGTAAACTGCCGGCTTTTTATGAAAAATACCTGGAATTGAACAAAACCAATAAAGAGGGGTATTTTCAAAATTTGTTGGAGATGCTGGGGAAAAATAGGGGAAATTATATAAATACGCTGTTGGGTAATCATCCGGAAATTTCGACACAGGAGATATTGCTGTTAATTTTGATGCAGGAAAAATTCGATAATAAGTCGATAGCCCGTATATTGTTTATAACTCCGGAAACATTGAAGAAACGTAAATCCCGTTTAAAAGCTAAGTTAGGCAGGAAAGAAGATGTATAAATTTGCCGTTGTTTTTGAGAAATATGTGTAAAAAGCTGTATTTTCGTAGGTCCGAAGTGTGATGAATTAAAAAATGTGTAATATTATGAATATAAAATTTTTGTCTTTTGTGATTTTGTTGTTTGCTTTTTCAGGCAGTTATGCCCAGCCTGTTATTTATTTTGAACAGCGCTTGCATGATTTCGGAACAATAAAGGAAGTGAATGGGGCTGTGTCTTATAATTTTGTATTTGTAAATCAGGGCACGAGTCCGATTTTGGTGAAAAATGTCGAATCTTCCTGCGGTTGTACTTCTCCGGAATGGACCAAACAGCCTGTTTTGCCCGGACAAACGGGATTTGTCAAGGCTACTTTCGATCCGAAGGACCGGCCGGGCTATTTTGATAAGACGATTACTGTTTTTTCCAATGCCAAGACTCCTATTGTGGAATTGAAGATTAAAGGAACGGTAGAGGGACGTACACGTACTGTTTTAGATGAATATCCGTATGAATTGGCTTCCGGTTTGCGTTTGCCTCTGGATCACATTTCTTTGATGAAGGTAAGGAAAGGAGATGCCAAAGGAATGAATTACGGTGTATATAATAATTCGGGGAAGAAAGTTGCCGTTTCTTTTACCGACGTCCCGTCCTGGCTGAAGATCAGTATTGAACCGCAACAGATGGAAACCGGGAAAATCGCCATGATAAAAGCTTCTTGTAATACGGCTTTGTTAAATAATTATGGTTTGAATGAACAGGAAATCGGTTTGCTTGTAAATGGTAAAAAATATCCTTTGAGGGTGTCCGTGTATGTGGAGGAGGATTTTAGCGGAAAGGATATGTCGACGGCTCCTGCTATTACTGTGGAAAAAAAATATTATAATTTCGGAACGATTGCTTCACCGGCACAAGCTGGTTATACCTATAAGATTACGAATACCGGTAAGTCTTTGTTGAAGATTCACCGGGTTTATGCAAACGACAGCCGGATAAAGGTGACATTAGCAGTTCAGGAGCTTAAACCCGGTGAGTCGACAGAGATAAAAGCGGAAACCGTGGAAAAGGCTATGGCCGGAAAACTTTCGGGTGTTATAAACGTAATCACGAATAGTCCTTTAAACCCGGATCTGACCCTCCGGTTTTATGGGGAGATCAAGTAAAGGGTTTAGAAAAATTACACTTAAACAATATAAAATGAAAAAGCATATTCCTAACTTCCTTACCGGCATGAATGTGGTGTCGGGTATGATGGCTGTATTTATGGGTATGTATGGAAACCTGGAAATGGCTGCGATTTTCATACTTATCGGTATGGTTTTTGATTTTTTTGATGGAATGGTTGCCCGTTTATTACATGTGAAATCTGAGTTAGGCAAAGAGTTGGATTCTCTGGCTGATGTAGTCAGCTTTGGAGTTGCGCCTGCGATATTGGCTCATTTGCTGATGAAGGATGTGCTTTTCGGTGGACATGCAGGATGTATCCGGGATTTGTCTCTTGTGGGACAGATTCTGGTCTTTGTGCCTTTATTGATACCCTTCTTTTCTGCTTTCAGGCTGGCTAAATTTAATTTGGATAAACGGCAGACGATGTCGTTTATCGGTATGCCTGTACCTGCACATGCCCTTTTTTGGGTGGGATTGGTTTTTGCCTCGCTTTATATTCCGGAGGTCTATGCCGTTTTATTCGGGAATATCTGGGTTTTGGCTGCCTGTGTTGTTATTCTGTCTTTGTTACTGGTGAGTGAATTGCCGATGTTTTCCTTAAAGATAACGGGTTTCTCCTGGAAAGCCAATTACATTAGATATATTTATTTTTTGTGTTTGCTTCTCATTGCCGTTTTTTTCGGCTTGTCGGTTATTCTATGCATTATTCCTTTGTATATTCTGTTTTGTGCTGTGGATGCATTGCTGCATGTGTCTGCAGGGAAATGATTTGATTCCCGGACAGGGATGTATTTGCCAAGGTCGGGGGGGATTTTACCTGAATTATTTTGCAAATCGCGACTCATTGGAGATTGAGAAAATGCAAAAATCCGGGGAATGGAGCGGATTATATATATAGAACCGGTTTAAGTCAGGTAATGCGGGAATGGCTCTTCAAAAAGTTTTCAGAAGAGTGCAGGTGTGATTTTACAATGTATTTATTCAAGGGTTTCCAGCGGATCGTACTCAACATAGTCGTAATCCGGAGAAATTTTGACGATAGGCGTGATATTACCGGAGACGGGAGTTGGAATTATCGGCTGGGGTTGAATCAGAGTTGAACTGATATTTTTGTTGTTGTCCCCGAAGTGTACTATTCCAACCTGGGTAATGACGACTAAACCGGCAATGACAGCTGCTGCGAGGCCGTATTTTAGCGAACGATGTACCCAGTTTGTGGATTCCATATTGATATACGGAGACATTTCCGGGGTGAAAGTCGGTATTTCTATTTGTTGAGGTTTAAGTCTCTTGTCTTCTGTTGTAAGCTTAGGAGCTTCGATTTCCTCCATGCCATAGGTATCGGACAGGAAATTGTTTTCTCCCGATTCGAATATAATATTGAAGCGACGGTCTGTATAAAATACGCCTATATCGCCGAATGCGATACGTTGCCGTTGATTCAGACGGATTTTTAAATCTTCACAGAAAAGTTCGACTTGTTTTACGGCTTTATCATAAGGAATATTTTCTTTGCATACAATCCAATTGGCAAGTAAGCCGTCGTTGTGTGTCAGGTTCCGGTTAAATAGAATATCTTTTGACGGAGGGGTGATTATTCCGCTCGTTTCGTCAATACATGCACTTTTATAATTGCATATAAAACCGCCGAAATCCGGTATTATAACGCAATCATGGAGAAACAATAAATTGGATATGTATTCTATAAACCTATGCATAGTACAAAAGTAAAAAAAAGAAAGAGAATTCCAATACATATTGGGGAACTTTTTATAAAAATTCATATTTTATTGCTTACTTTGCAAAGAATAAGGTGAGAACTTAATATTATAATTTTTTTACGATGAAAGTATTTGTAACAGGAGGTACCGGTTATATCGGTTCCCATACGGTTGTAGAGCTTCAACAGAGCGGCTTTGAAGTGATCATTGTGGATAATTTGTGCAATTCAAATATTCATGTATTGGACGGTATTGAAAAGATTACCGGTATCCGGCCGGAATTCGAGCAATTCGATTTGACCGATGCTGTGGCTACGCGGGATTTTTTCTCCCGTCATCGGGATATTAAGGCTGTTATCCATTTTGCGGCATTAAAAGCTGTGGGAGAATCGGTATCAAAGCCTTTGGAGTATTACAAAAACAATTTGAATTCCTTGATGAACGTATTATCGTCTATGCGGGAGTTCGGCGTAAAGAATCTGGTATTCTCTTCTTCCTGTACGGTATACGGACAAGCTGATGTATTGCCGGTTACGGAACAGACACCGCGTAAGCAGGCGGAATCTCCTTACGGAAATACCAAAGCGATGTGTGAGGATATTATGCGGGATCTGGCCAAGGTAGAGAAAGAAATGAACCTGATAGCCTTGCGTTATTTCAACCCCATCGGTGCGCATCCTTCTGCTCTTATCGGGGAATTGCCGAACGGAGTACCTAATAATTTAATACCTTATTTGACACAGACGGTGGCTGGTATCCGGGAGCAATTGAGTGTGTTCGGAGATGACTATAATACGTCCGACGGTTCTGCTGTGCGGGATTATATCGATGTTGTGGATTTGGCAAAAGCGCATGTCGTTGCTATACGGCGGTTGGTTGAGGGGAAAAATAAGACGAATTACGAATATTTCAATATCGGAACGGGAAACGGAGTGTCGGTATTGGAGTTGATTCATGCTTTTGAGCGGGCTACCGGTAAGAAAGTGAATTATAAAATCACGGGACGCCGTGCAGGTGATATCGAAAAGGTGTGGGCCGATACGACTCTTGCCAATACAGAATTGGGCTGGAAGGCTCAGGTCAGTTTGGAAGAAACGTTGGCGAATACCTGGAGATGGCAGGAAAAGTTAGCGAATTAAGTATATATTCTGATTGTGAAAAACGTTATCCGGCTGACCGGATACCGTTTTTTTATTCAACGGTAACCGATTTCGCCAGATTGCGCGGCATATCTACGTTGCAGCCTCTCAATACGGCAATATGATAAGATATCAGTTGCAGGGGAATGACGGATAATAAAGGGGATAGCAATTCGAGGGTATCCGGGATTTCAATGGTGTATTGTGCAATTTTGCTTACCACTTCATCGTCGGGATTGACAAGGGCAATTACGTTGCCTTTCCGGGATTCCACTTCTTTGATATTGGAGATGATTTTTTCATAATACGCATCCCGGGTTGCAATGACGAATACCGGCATTTTTTCGTCGATAAGTGCTATCGGACCGTGTTTCATTTCTGCGGCGGGATAGCCTTCTGCGTGTATATAAGAGATTTCTTTCAGTTTTAAGGCACCTTCCAGGGCTACCGGGTATTGGCATCCCCGGCCCAGGTATATGGCGTTGGGACAATCTTTCAGTTCTGCTGCCAATTTTTTTATTTCTTCTTCTTTTTGCAATATTTCATTGATTTTGTCCGGTAGCAAGCTTAATTCCCGGATATAATTGTGGTATTTATCGGCTTCCAATGTTCCTTTTTTGCAGCCGGTTAGCAGGGCCATCATTGTCAATACTGCGATCTGGGCCGTGAAGGCTTTTGTTGAGGCTACTCCGATTTCCGGACCGGCATGGGTATAGACTCCGGCATGGGTTTCTCTGGCAATACTGGAGCCGACGACATTGCAAATGCCGAGTACCGTTGCTCCTTTTTCTTTGGCCAATCGGATTGCCGCTAAGGTATCGGCTGTTTCTCCGCTTTGGGAGATGGCGATGACAATGTCTTTGGGATTGATGATGGGATTCCGGTACCGGAATTCTGATGCATATTCGACTTCTACCGGAATCCGGGCTAATTCTTCAATGAGGTATTCCCCCACCAGGCCGGCATGCCAGGAAGTGCCGCAACCGATGATAAGGATTCGTTCGGCCGAAGCCAAGGCCGGTATGACTTCTGTTATGCCGCCTAAAAAAATATCAGAAGCTTCGTAGTTAATCCGTCCCCGGATTGTATCTTTTATCGAATATACCTGCTCGAATATTTCTTTTAGCATAAAGTGGGGAAAGCCTCCTTTTTCTATTTTTTCAATATCCAGATCGATCTGTCTGATGTCGGGCGACAGCATATCGTTGTCGCGGCTTTTTAAGGTAAGACCGTCTTTCCGGAGGATTGCGATGTCGTCGTCATTCAGATAAATGACATTTTTGGTGTATTCGATGATGGGTGTGGCGTCAGAAGCGGCAAAATATTCACGGTCGCCAACTCCTATGACCAGGGGACTGCCTTTTCTTGTTGTGATCAATTTGTCTTGTTCGTCTGTACACATGATGACCAGGCCGTAGGCTCCGACAACTTTCCCTAAAGCTAATCGCACGGCAGTTTCTGCATCGATTCCCCCTTTCATATAAATGTATTCGATCAGGTTGACGAGCACTTCCGAGTCGGTTTCACTTTTGAAGGAGTATCCTCTTCGGGCTAATTTTTCTTTCAGGTGAGCATAATTTTCAATGATTCCATTGTGAACCAAGGAGAATTTACCGTGCATAGAGGTGTGGGGATGCGCATTTTTATCGCTGGGTTCTCCATGGGTCGCCCAACGTGTATGTCCCATGCCGATAGAAGCATGGGTGTCGGAGTCCCGGAGTTTTTCTTCCAGGTCGTGGACTCTTCCCTTGGTTTTGTAAACCTGGATTTGATGGTTGTTGATTAAGGCGATGCCGGCGGAATCGTATCCCCGGTATTCTAATCTTTTCAGTCCTGTAATTAAAATAGGATAAGCTTCTTTATAGCCGATATAGGCAACTATTCCGCACATATGGTTCGTTTGTGTGTTGGTAAATTAAAAAATTATTGAAGTGGGTACTGTTATAAAAAAAAGCTGTATAAGTTTGCGACTCATACAGCTTTGTGCTTATTTTTTCGTTTCGATTATCTTATCGAAGAAATCGGAGTAATTGTCAATGTACTCCTCCTGGTTGGAATACTCCAAGATGGGTTTGCCCGATTTTTGAGCGTATTCCTGTAGGTTGGGGTCTATTTCTTTGTTGTTGAAAATGATACCATCGGCAAAATTGAAAGCCAGTTTACTCACATTGACGTGAGAAGGTTCTTTTACGATCTCGACGTCTTTGCTTTTGATGTTTTCCGTGAGGATTTTCTTGTGAAAATCTTCGTGCAGGTTGCCTTTGAATTTGTCATCTGAAGTCGAGAAAACTACTTTTGCATGTGCAAAAATCGGGTCTTCTGCATATTCTTTTTTCAGAAATATAGGCACAAGTGCTGTAAACCAGCCTTGACAATAAATCAGATCGGGTGCCCATCTTAATTTTTTGACCGTTTCGAAGACTCCCCGGGCAAAAAAGATAGCCCTTTCATCATTGTCTTCGAAGAAACTTCCCTTTTCATCAGTAATTACATGCTTTCTTTGAAAATAGTCTTCATTATCGATAAAATAGACTTGCATGCGTGCGGCTTGAATGGAAGCTACCTTTATAATAAGGGGATGGTCAGTGTCGTTGATAATCAGATTCATGCCGGATAAGCGAATAACTTCGTGCAGTTGATTGCGTCGTTCGTTGATACAACCAAACCGGGGCATGAATGTTCTAATTTCTTTTCCTTTTTCTTGTATCCCTTGAGGTAAGTACCGGCCTATATGTGACATTTCAGATTCAGGCAGATAAGGCATTATCTCTGAGGATATAAATAAAACTCTTTTCTTCGCCATAGTTACATTCTCCCAAAAAACCATACAAAGATATACAATAAAGTTTAGAAATCAAAGGTATAACATTCGGAATTCAAAGAGCAACTGTTTTATTTCTCGTTTTTTTACTCTATTTTTGATTAAAACTTCTGCTATGTCACAACGAAATGATTCTGGCAAAAACGGGGAAGAGCGGGCTGTTTTATACCTTATCCATAGGGGGTATACGATCCTGGAACGGAACTGGCGGATCGGTCATAAAGAAGTAGATATTATTTGTACGGACGGGAAGATGATTATTGTCGTAGAAGTAAAAACCCGGGAAGCAGGTTGTGAGTTGCCGGGGGAATTGATCGATTTCCGGAAAAAGCGGAATTTACTTCGGGCGGGAGAAGCATATATCCGGGCAAAAGGCCTGGAACGGGAGCTGCGCTTTGATTTGATCCTTGTGTCGGGAGTAGGAATGGATGTTCTTCATATTCGGGAAGCGATACAGGTTTTTGACTGAAGGAGGATTTAATTATAATCTAAAAACTGAAAAAATATGACAACTGTTAGAGCAAAGTATTTAGGTGGTTTACGGGTAGAATGTGAACACTTACAGAGTGGAGCGAAAATTGTAACGGATGCTCCGGTGGATAATCATGGTAAAGGAGAGGCTTTTTCTCCGACGGATTTATGTGCGACATCATTGGCTGCTTGCATGATGACTACGATGGGTATTTATGCGGAAACAATCGGTATCGATTTAACAGGGACGGAGATTGAGATAACCAAGAAGATGGCATTGGAGCCTCACAGGCGCATCGGTGAAGTGGAGATTGTTTTCCATATGCCGGACCGGGAGTATTCAGATAAACATAAAATTGCTCTGGAAAGGACAAAAAATGCCTGTGCCGTACATTTCAGCTTGAATGAGAATTTGATTCAAAACGTAAAATTCATTTGGAAGAGGTAGGGGTGATTTTAGATTGCAAATTTTAGATTTTAAATTGCCTGACAGGGGATCCGCCGCCGGATTTATTATCTGAAACCGTAAATCTACAATCAGAACCTGAATTTTAAATTTACGATTTTTGATTGTACGTACTATCCTTCCCTGCAAAAAAGAGGGATCGTAATTATAAAGCGTGAATCAAAAATCAATAAACATCAGAGAAGTATAGTATGGTATTTGTTACTGGTGCTACCGGCTTACTGGGGAGTCATTTGTTGTATTATCTGGCCAGGTCGGGCAAGGAGGTGTATGCTTTGAAACGAAAAGACAGCCGTATAGAGGCAGTGAGGGAGGTTTGGCAGTTATATACCTCGGATGATACGTTGTGGGATGGGATCAGATGGGTTGAAGGAGATGTGATGGACCCGGAGGTATTGGAAACGATGGTAAGTCGTGCTGATTGTGTTTACCATTGTGCTGCCGTCGTATCTTTTGCAGGGGGAGACAAATCTTATTTGTCGGATGTAAATACAAGGGGAACGGAACATATAGCTGCGTTGTGTCAGAAGTATCGGGTCAGACTGTGTTATGTGAGTTCGATTGCGGCTTTGGGGGATGCCCGTTATGAGGGGGAGGTGATTGATGAAGATACACCGGTGATTACGGGAAGTGTTCATTCAGTTTATTCTCGGAGTAAAGCGGCAGCGGAACGTATTGTCCGGGATTATATGCAGAAAGGTCTGGAGGCTGTCATTGTAAATCCTTCTATTATTTTGGGGGCCGGCCATTGGAACCGAAGCAGTTCGAGGTTGTTTGTGACGGCAGCAAAGGGGATTATGGTTTACACGGAAGGCGTATGTGGATATGTAGATGTCAGGGATGTATGTCAGATTATACTGCTTTTGTCTGAAAATGGAATCCGGGGAGAGCGGTTTGTCATAAACGGTGGGAATTACAGCTACCGGGAATTATTTACGGAGATTGCCCGGGCTACGGGGCACCGTCCTCCGGGTATACGGCTTCGTCCCTGGATGACGAATATCGCCTGGCGGTTGTTGTCGGTTGTGGGAAAGATAACAGGTAAACGTCCGGATTTTACCCGGGAAACGGCCCGGTCATCCCAGCATAAATCTTATTATTCGTCGGCTAAATTTTTGTCTTATTACCCGGATTACCGGTTTTATTCTTTGTCCGATACGATCTGTGAAATCTATGCTGCGTATAAACAGAGACGGGTTTGAATGGATGTGCTGTCTTTGTTCCGGTAGAGACATTTTTATGTGAAACTCATTTTCCTCGGTTTAAAAATATTATTTTTGTAGCTGAATATAGAAAAGGATACATACATGGAGACCCCGCTGATAGAGAAATTAGAAACTTATTACATTCGTTTTAAAGAGATCGGCCAGTTGATTACGGATCCGGAGGTGATCGGTGATATGGAGCGGTATGTCAAGCTGACTAAGGAGTATAAAGATTTGGAAGCTATAACGGCGGCGGCGGATGAATACAAAAAGGCATTGGATACAATAGAGGAATCCCGTATGATTTTGGATTCAGAGGAAGATGCGGAGCTCAAAGAGATGGCACAGCTCGAATTGGATGACCTGACGGAGAAGTTGCCTGTGATGGAGCAACATATTAAATTATTGCTGGTGCCGGCAGATCCGGAGGATTCAAAAAATGCAATCCTGGAAATCCGGGGAGGAACAGGAGGTGATGAAGCTTGCCTGTTTGCCGGTGATTTGTTCCGGATGTATACGAAATTTTGTGAGCGGAGAGGCTGGAAGGTAGAGGTGACCAATAGTAATGAGGGTACAGCCGGGGGGTATAAAGAAATTGTGCTCAATGTTTCCGGTAACGGTGTTTACGGGATTTTGAAATACGAATCGGGTGTACACCGGGTGCAGCGTGTGCCCGCAACGGAAACGCAGGGACGGATACATACTTCTGCGGCGACGGTTGCCGTGTTGCCGGAAGCGGAGGAGGTGGATGTGCAATTGAACCCGAACGATATACGGAAAGATACTTATTGTTCTTCCGGTCCGGGAGGACAGTCGGTGAATACGACTTATTCAGCCATTCGTCTGACTCATATTCCGACCGGTGTTGTTGTGACCTGTCAGGATGAGAAGTCCCAGTTGAAGAATCTGGCTAAAGCGATGAACGAGTTGCGTTCCCGGATTTATGCTCTCGAATATCAGAAACATATGGACGATATTGCGGCTAAGCGTCGTACGATGGTGTCTACCGGCGACCGTTCAGCCAAGATCCGTACTTATAATTTCCCACAGGGACGGGTTACCGATCACCGGATTAATTTTACTTTGTATAATCTGGCGGCGGTTATGGACGGGGAGATTGATGAGATCATCGAGAAGTTACAGATAGAAGAAAATACGGAAAGACTGAAAGAAAGCGGTTTGTAAGTTGAAATACCGGGTTTGGTTTACCCGTTGCTTTTGAATAATCATAATACGAATCATCATGAATTATACACAACTTTTTGAGCAGATAAAGAAAAAAAAGTCGTTCCTTTGTGTCGGCCTTGACTCAGATATAGCTAAGATCCCTGCACATTTGCAAGGGGCAGAAGATCCTGTTTTTGAATTTAATAAAGCGATTGTAGAGGCTACGGCATCCGTGACCGTGGCTTACAAGCCGAATATTGCCTTTTATGAAAGCCGGGGTGTAGAAGGTTGGAAAACATTGGAAAAAACGATGAATTATATCCGGGAGCATTATCCGGAGGTTTTTACGATTGCAGATGCGAAGCGGGGAGATATCGGAAATACATCTCAGATGTATGCGAAGGCATTTTTGCAGGCATTGGATTTCGATTCTATCACGGTTGCCCCTTATATGGGAGAAGATTCTGTAACTCCGTTTCTGCAATATGAAGGGAAATGGGTTATACTTTTGGCTTTGACTTCAAATAAAGGTGCTTTTGATTTTCAGTTTTTCGAACATGAAGGGCAGAAGTTGTATGAAAAAGTGTTGAAGAAGTCACAGGAGTGGGGAAATGAGAAAAATATGATGTATGTGGTGGGTGCGACTAAGGCAGAAATGCTGGAAGGCATCCGTAAAATTGTACCCGATCATTTTCTGCTGGTACCGGGAGTCGGAGCGCAGGGGGGGAGCCTGGAAGAAGTGGCCCGGTTCGGTATGAACAGCCATTGTGGTTTACTGGTGAATTCTTCCCGGGGTATTATTTTTGCCGATAAAACCGAGAATTTTGCTTTACGTGCCGGAGAAGAAGCCCGGAAATTGCAACAGGATATGGAGCGCTTGTTGAAGGAAAGGGGAGTTTTGTAGTTGTTATAAAAATTACAGTTTACCGATAAATTCTGCAAATCCGTTGTTTCTGTCAGAAGCAACGGATTTATAATGAGGCTTCAGGTCTATCGGAGCATTATTGACTAAAAAGGCCTGTCCGCAAAGGTCCAGGAAATCTACATCATTATAATCATTGCCCAAGCCGGCACATTCCCCGCAACTGATCCCCAGTTCATTTAATAGGTGGCGGCAGCTTGTTCCCTTGTTGATACCTGCCGGAAAGATTTCGAGCCAAATAGCTTGATGGTCAACAGGAGAAGTGGATCGTACTACCGAATAGGCTGCAAGGTCGGTTTTTACTTTTTCCAGTAACCGGATTTGTATGGCATCCAGAATTATGATTAACTGTGTTGCTTTATCGAGGATGTCTTCAGGTGCATGAATGAGAGTTCCAAAAGGTGCATAAGTTTTCAGGCGGTGTTTATAGTCCGGGTGTAAGGGATAGATATCCGTATAGTAAAAATGGTGATTGTCGGGAATTCCTTTCTGTATGGTAAAATTGATATTGTAATTCCACAGATAACGAGCGATGTCTTGGGTTTCTTTTAGTTCCAGATGCCTGGAAAATAAGAGCTTTTGGTCTGACCAGCGGAGAATTCCTGCTCCTGAAGAAAATACCAGGTAATCGATTGGAAAATCAGGAGGGAGTATATTGAGGGAGGAATAAAGGTTTCTACCGGTAGCAATGATGCGGAAGTAGCCTTTTTGTTGTGCATATTCGAAGGCTTTTTTATTTATTCCGCTGATTTCACCGTTTTTGGGTAATAGGGTTCCGTCGAGGTCGGTAATGATTGCCCGTATTTTGTTTGTCATGTTTACCTGAAGGTCTTGGTTCGGCTAAGAGATTAATTCATATGTAAAATAGGGCAGAGATTCGTTCAGGTAGTGTAATACTTTTTCCTGATTCATTCCGTCCAGGGGGGTATGGTCATATCCGAAAGTAGCTTTTATTCCCATATTGATAAAATGTACTGCCCGTTCGAGTGCTTCGGGTAAGCTGTCGTCGTTTAACAGACAGCCGGTGATTACGCTGGCAAAGGCATCTCCGGTGCCAGGATAAGTGGCGGCAACATAATCGCTGCTGACCCGCCAGGTCCTTCCGTCCTTTCTGTTGTAAGCGATAGTGGCCACTTTCTTTGCTGTTCCTGAAGGTGCAGAGGTAATAATAACATAATCGGGGCCCAGATCACTGAGAGATCGGCACCAGTTCACGGTCTCTTTGCAAGTGGTGGCACTGCCCGGTTGTTTATCCAATAATAATGCGGCTTCGGTTAAATTGGGGGTAATGACTTTGGCTTTGCTGCAAAGTTGCCGCATACCTTTTACCATGTTGGGAGTCATTCCTGTGTATAGCTCACCGTGATCGCCCAGAACAGGGTCTACGAGAATAAAATTCCGGTCATTCCCAAAATGGTCAAAGAAATCAGAAACAATATTCATTTGACGTTCAGAAGCCAGATAGCCGGAATACAGAGCATCGAATTGTAAGTCTAATTCTTTCCAATGATCAATGATTCCTCGCATTTGATCGGACAGATCAAAACTTCTGAAATTCCTGTATTCGCTGTGGGCGGAAAGAATAGCCGTAGGAAGTGGACATACCTGATAACCCATGTAAGATAAAATAGGTATAGCCACTGTCAGAGAGGCCCTTCCGTATCCAGACAAATCGTGTATTGCTGCGATTTTTTTCATAGGTCTGTTGTTAAAGTAGTTACAAAGATAATATAAAAACATGGATTGTTTCCAAAATTGATGAGGGCGACTGAAAAGTAAAATTTTCGGTCGTCTTTTTCTTTGCTATTATACACTTTCTATGGAAGTCGTTGATTGTGCGAAAATCAGGATTGTAGCCTTCTGAAAGTTACATATAATGGATGTTCTCATGGGGGCCATGCTTCCGGATGAATGGATATTATTGAGGGAAGCATAAACAAGTATTTTCAATATGATAGGGGGACTGACTAAACTTGTTAGGCAGCCCCCTGCCGGCTCATTTATTCGGCATAAGCCACGTTATTCCACTGGATTGAATCCCAGAAGGATTTATTATCAGTTCTGTTAGTAACCCGGATGATAAATTGATTGCTGTTGTTGTTCGGGTCTATCAGGATAATGGAGCCCAGATCCGAATCGTTGTATTTTTCCTTTTTATACAACACGATATATCCGTCCTCCTGATGAAGTAGATCGCGTAGGGGGCTGATGTCCGGATAAGTGTCCGGTCGGCTAACACCCCCGGAGGTATATCTTACGGTATATTCATTCAAGATGCTGAAGGTTTCATAAAACCAGGAGTATTCGTTAGTAGCGGGACCGTTAATATACCATCCGTTGTAACCAAAATAATCGACAAAAATCGTGAATGAGCCATAAGTAGCAGATTCGTTGAACTGTCTATAGACAGGACCGAGAGTTTCACCTTTACACGTGAATAATGGACACCAGCTTGCTGTCGTTGTATAATGCTTTGCTATGTCCGGATAGGGAACAACTCCCGGGGATTTGGCATGGAGCAGTTGTCCGGAGATTCCTTTTCCGGCAGCCGTGATCTCGATATCGTGGCTACCCTCCTTTTTTTTCAATTTAAATTCGGAGACCTCTTTTCCAAGAAAAGACATTGGATTTTCCAAGGTAATACCCTCTTCGGTAATCTCGTAGTTTTCGGATAGGGTGATCAGCTGTTTTGTTGCATCCCTGTAAATAACCTGAAGTAGATTATTATCCGTGTCGAAACTGACCGCTCCCTGCATTTGGATTTCTCCTGTCAGGAGGATATTGCTAAAGTAACAGGAATCTTCCGTTGAGGTGAAATGAATGAGTATATTTCTGATTTGACGTATTTTATCTTTAGCCTTTACGATCTCTTTTTGTTTGGTTATATTGGCTTCCAATTCAGCCATTGCCCCGGGAGTAGCTTTTACCAATTCGTAATTTTGGGGCACGGTCTGATCTTTCGGTTGCAGCAGGTAGTTGCCGTTTGCCTGCCGGGTGATGATGAATTTATACGGGCCTCCGAAATCGTCGTACATTTTATGCCATACGCAGTAAGTATCCAAGGTCAGTTCCGTGTTTAGAAACCCGGTCAGGCTGTAGTTGACATGAGTTTGTTCTTTCAGGTACTCCATCGCCGGATAGTCCGACAATATGCTCATGGTATTGTCTGTATTGAATTTCATGTATACCGTGTAGACTTCGCTCTCTTCTTTCAGTTGGTACTTTACGATCCAACCTTCACTAACGCTACTTAAGTTCTGGTTGTATTCCTGTGCCAGGACCCAGGTGTCAATCTCCGGATCGGGAGGAATAATTTCTGCTGTCTCTTTTGCGCAGGAGTAAACCATTACAAGTAACGAGAACAGAAGGAATGTATAATTTGTTTTCATGTATTTTTTTTTTAAGATTTAACAATAGTTGCATCTAGTTTGATCCAATAGCGGCTATCGCTCCGGCTGACGAGTGTGCACGTTTTTTTATCGGCAGACAGGATAACGGTATACCCCGCGGGGTCACATATTTTGTCGAGGAACGGTTTAACAACACCCATCTGGTCTGCTGCGGCTCCGGTTGGCGGAACATACCCATGGTATACGACATCTTCGCCCTTCGTATCGAGGTTGATATAGTAATATAACCAGCTTCCGTTATGCATAAAACAGAAGGCATTAGGGGTGGGGTGACGTGGACCGAAATAATTTATATAAAGAGGTAAATCTTTATAATCGGAAATAGCGTAAATCGGACGGATCAGTTTCTGCATCGCTTCACTCGCTTCATTTGTTTCGCTCGCTGTTAATTTGAGGTTGTTTGTGGTCGTGTAAAATGCTGCAGTTCCTTTATAGGGGAATGCCGGAATATGGGTGGCAGACCATTCCCCGGATAATCCTAATCCTGCATCGGGAATAAGCATATTTCCCTGCTCGTCCGTTTCTCCCAGTTGCAGATACTGTACTTCGATGTTGCCGATAATGGCCGAAGGGATAAACCGAATCCGGTCGCCTTCTATTTTAAATTGCCGTTCCAGGGTGGCGACTTCCTGCTGTTCGTTCTGGTAAGTCAGGGTGATATGGCCTTGGGTTATATTGAATTCGGTGAAAACCTTTATTGTTCCCTGCGGCCCCGTTAATTCGAGGTTTTTGAAATAAGCAACGGCATTTTTTATAAAGCCGTCCAGTTTTTGCAGGGTACTGATGCTTTTATAAAAAACGTCCTTGTTACCGGCATTTGCCCGGGTAACCACACAGGTAGGACGTTCGTAAGGGGGACGAACCGGTTTCAGAAGCAGGGTATCGTTACCTTTTGATTCAATTGAAAACAGGTAATCTCCGCCGGCTTCCTGGTACAATTTGGCCCAGATGCATTCTGTTTCGAAAGTTAACTCCGGTTTTACGATACCGGATACCCGGTACCGGATCTCTTTTTGTACATCGGTATTGCCGGGGTAGTTGGACTGAATGTCTACTGTACCGTTGTCGTGGAATTTCATATAGATGGAGACGCCACCACTGCCGGCTGTGGGTTGATATTCCGCAATCCAGCCGTCCTCCGCCTCCGCCAGCAGTTTTTCATATTGAGCACATAGTTCCGGTAGCCGGGGTAAATCGGCGGGGATTTCTACATCTTCATACTCTTTGCACGAAAAGCAAAGTAGAAAGAGAGCTAAAGTAAGTATATTGATTTTCATGATTTTTCACTTTATCGGTTTCGTGTAAATTTTGTTTTAATTCCATCTTCGAGCCAGGTAATCATGCAGATCATGCAGGTCGATGCCAAGAGTTTTGTAGTGATTGTATACCAGTCTGTATTTGTTTTCCAATCTTGTGTTTTCCGCGATGATAGTCATGACTTCTTCTTTGGGTAGCAGGATGATGCCTTCCGTGAAGGTGGCAAAATCCTCCGCTTCATTTGACATACCGTAATTTCTCCAGAATCCCCGTTTTCTGGCTTCTTCATTCGTGAAGGCCGTGTATTTGGCATTTCCTGCATATAGTCCTTTGGAGATATTGTCAAATCCGAACGGACGCCCGTATTTTTTGTCTAAGATATGGGCGAATTCGTGGTGCATGGTTGCGCTCGTGTTTTTTTTCCAGGTGTTATTTGTCAGGTTTATACTATTAACACTACCCAGTATAATCCGGGAGAAAGACATGGTCAGTCCGGCAGCATCGAAACTGTCGTCGTTACTCGAACCGTTACCATAGCTGACGACACTTCCCACCAGAACGATTTCAATAGGTGTGTTGTCTTTAGAAAATCCCGGACATAAAGAGTCGTAAGCGTCGAACCAGTATTCCTGTATAAATCCGATATAGGGTAGTACTTTTTCGAATAAAGCGGGCGAAGCCTTGGCACTGGAACTGACATAACGCCGATCCCATTTATAGATGATTTTGGATTGGTATTTGTTTTTAATGTCCAGAATCATGCTATCGGTAGCATTGGTTGGAACGGGGTCTTTTTCAGGAGCAACGTAAGGAATGGCCTCTTCCTTGTTACAACCGTTCATCCCTATTAATAAGCCCAGCAGGCAAATAAGTATCGGAAAATATTCTTTTTTCATGGTATATTCTTTTATCGCGTGAGACATGGTTATCTGGGATTCGGTACCATAGCCGGATTGGCACTTAATTCCGCATCGGGAATTTGCAAATAGAAGTTACGAAAAGAGTGTAATTTATTGGAAATGAGCGTAGGTTAATTGCTCTTGATAGTAATAGGTTACGATTTAGTTAGTTATCTACTGCATTATCCTTCTGCGCGTTGCGTAACCTTCAAAGAACTCTTCGTATGCAAAAGTAGCTATTTAATTCGAGATTTTGATATAAACTCCCGTTTTTTATCCCCTCATTCATAAGAATTTTCCGTAAAAGCGGTATTGTCCGTCGGCACACCATTGCCCAAAACGAGTTTGGAACAAACGTGTGCCGACTACCGCATAGCTGGAGAAAAGGGCATTGCCTCACGCCTAAACGATGTTTAGACAGATGAAGCAATGCCCCTTTCTTTTGCGCCTATGCCAAGAGGTGCTTTTACGGGTTTTCAAATGATTTTTCTTTTTTCGCTGTCTCTTTTGCCGGAAGCGGAAAGTGAATGCAGAGTGTGTCAGCCTGCCCCATGAATGAAACAGGCGCCCACACACAGCCGGACAAACCGGGAAGAATGATTGTTGCCACCCGGCTGAACAAGTTCCGTCGGATCGGAAACAATCATACTTCCTTTGTTGTGGTTTGCCCTTTTCACGCTTCCGGTGATGTCTTTTTCCTTTTGGTGATTCTTTTTTTTACGGATTTTCCCCTGAAGTTTTTTTCTACACAATCTGCCTCTGTTTTCGTTTACCTCCATTTTGCGCCTTTCAGTAAGCCGCATCAGTCAGTCATTTTCGTTCTGGGCGCAAAGGTAATTCCGGGATTGGACGGGAAAGCAAGGTCAAGCCTCCTGTTTTCGGTAAAAATCTCCAGCCCTGCGGGTAGTATTTTGACCGAAAAACCTTGCATTCCCTAATCCCTACCTTTTCAAGCACCCGAAACGAAAACGACCGATGCGACAGAAAGACGCATAAAAAAAATGTCGGATAAACGAGAGGCAGATAAGATAGTTTGAAACTCAACTCCCTCAGCTCTTGAATCCGCATTAAAAACAAAAAAATCAAAAACAGCGAAGATATGACGGCAACGGCAAATTTCAGACAAATGGCGCAACACATCGGGTTGGCGATATGCGGCTTGATGATGCGCACCGCCTTCGGGGTGTTCGGCATCCTTTGGGGCATCATCAGAGAGATTGTAAACGGAGTGTTCCGAGTGGCGATAGGTGTAATCGTGGCTATCCTTTCCACCATTGCCTTCTTTGGCTTCATCCTTTGGTTATTCACCCTTTAACCCTTACCGACATGGCAAAAAGAAACAGCAAGACGGCAGCGCAGCAGTGCAGATATTACGAGGTGGACAACATCTTCGTGTATATGGTGGAAACGTACATCAACGGCAATTTTGAAACTTTCCGAAGATTGTACCACGAACTGAACAAGGACGCACGGAGGGATTTCATGGACTTCCTTCTCAGCGAGGTAGAGCCGACCTATTGGAGAGAGATACTGAAACAGATAATCTAAAAATGACAGCGATATGAAAGGAACAGACCATTTCAAGAGAACGATATATATGTACTTGGAACAGCGTGCGGAGGAAGATGCGCTATTTGCAAAGAAGTACCGCAACCCTGCCAAGAACATGGACGAGTGCGTGACCCACATTCTGAACTATGTGCAGAAAAGCGGTTGCAACGGTTTCACGGACGGAGAGATATTCGGGCAAGCCATCCACTACTATGAGGAAAACGAGATAGAGGTGGGCAAACCGATGGACTGCCAAGTGGTTGTGAACCACGTTGTGAAACTCACGGCAGAGGAAAAGGCGGAGGCACGTCAGAACGCTGTCCGCAAATACCAAGAGGAGGAACTCCGCAAGTTGCAGAACCGCCACAGACCGTCAGCGAGAAAAGAAAACCAACCCCAACCCTCATTATTTGATTTAGGCTTATGAAACCGAAGACCAAGATACAGAAAGAGGTGGCAAGACTTTCCGCCAACCTTCGCCCCATATCAGCGACACAAATAGATTGGGCATACCGCCACTGCGTTGAGCATATCGGCTACCGCACCAAGAAAGGGAACATCACCTGTTCCGACTGCGGTCACGAGTGGCACAGCGACAGCGGACTATGCGACACCCTTGAAGGCTGCACCTGCCCCAAATGCCATGCCGAACTCAAAGTGCAGGACACACGCAGACGCATCTACAAGGAAACGCAGAATTTCAGCGTGATAACCACCTGCAAAGGGTATCAGGTAATCCGCGTGGCGCAGGTCAGATGCGAGAGCAGGAAAGGCGAACCGATGCGTTTCTACTGCCACGAGGTCGTGCAGCGTTGGATTTCACCCGACGGCAAGGTTACGGACATGGCGTTGCTCCGTGGCTTCCTTTTCTGCTATTGCGATGTGTGGGCATTAGGCAGCGATATGGAGGTAAGACCGCACAACAGCCTATACGATGATGTGGTGGCAAGAAGCTGTGCATATCCAAAGATGAGGATATTGCCCCAACTCAGACGTAACGGCTTCAAGGGCGATTTCCACGGCATCTCCCCCGTGCGTCTTTTCAAAGCCTTGCTTTCAGACCCAAGAATTGAAACCCTTATGAAAGGCGGTGAGATTGAGGTCATGAAACACTTTCTTTTCAATACCCGTACTGCCGATGAATGTTGGGCATCATATCTGATTGCCAAGCGTCACAAGTATCAGATAGACAACCTCTCAATGTGGTGCGACTATCTGCGTATGCTCAAAAAACTCGGTCAAGACCTCCGTAACCCGAAGAACATCTGTCCCGAAGATTTCATGGCGGCACACGACAACGCAACCCGAAAAATTGAAGCCATACACGAGAAGGAAAGAGCCGCAGAGCAACGCCGTTGGGAGATTGAAAGGCGTGAGCGTGAGCAACAGCGACAACTCCAACGAAAGAAAGATGCGGAGGATTTCATCGCCAACAAATCCAAATTCTTCGGCTTGGTAATCACGGACGAGGAAATAATCGTCAAGGTGCTTGAAAGCATAGACGAGTATTACAACGAGGGCAAGACGCAGGGCATCTGCGTGTTTGGCAGTGGATACTACAAGAAAGCCGACACCCTCATACTATCGGCAAGGATTGGCGATGAGATTATTGAAACCGTAGAGGTGGACTTGCGAACCCTCGAAGTGGTGCAGTGCCACGGCAAGCACAACCAGGACACCGAATATCACGAGCGCATCATAGACCTTGTGAACAAGAACGCCAACCTTATCCGTGAGCGGATGAAAGCGGCATAGCATAACCCCTAAAACAACATTGATATGGAAGTAAGAATTGAAAGTATGATTTGTGTGTGGGATGATGCAATCCCCACGATGTTCCTTGAATTTGTGAACCTCCTCACTCTCACAACGAGTGAGGGGGAATTGAGAAAGAGCGTAAAGGAGTTTGCCGAGAAGCACGAACTTGACAAGTTTTTCCTTTACGGCTTCGGCTCACACCATTTCTACCTGCACCAACGCTACACAAGCAACCCCGAAATGGTGATGAAGAACAGAGTTCTGTCAGTACATTTTTAACCATCTAAAAAGCAACATTATGACAACACGAATGACCATCAACGGAGTAAGCACCTGCGCGGAAGCAGGTACGGAGAAATACGAGCGTTTCCAATCGGGTATCGGAAGACGCAGGCGGACACTTGTGCAGTACGACTACCGCCACCCCATAGACAGAGAATTGTTCTCTTGTGTCAAACCCACGTTGGACGAGTGCCGAGCCGCACGGGACAAGTGGCTGAACGCAAAGAAGGGAAAGGAGGACAGACTATGAACACGACCTATCAAACGCTGATAGTCAAGTTCAGCGAACCTATCACGGCATTGGACGGTATCTTTGACGATACCGGAGCGTGGGGAACGGACACCCTCAAGGGGTGGATAGATGATTACGAAAGCACACGTTTCACCGCCACCGACAGCCATACGGCAGTCATCACGAGCGAGTACAATATGGAATGTGTGAAAGAGTGGCTACAACGGCAGACCCCCATTTCCGAAATGCGAGAATTTTGAACGGGATGGCGGTGTCCGCACCGCCAATACTTAAAACCCTAAAAACAAAAGATATGATAGCCAAGACGATATTACAGCAGATAGGCGGAAAACGCTTCACCGCCATGACAGGTAGCCGTGATTTCATAGATATGGGCAACGGCTTACGGATGAGCCTTGCAAGGAACAAAACAAGTGCCAACCGCCTTGACATCATCTATGACGAAGGGGCAGACCTCTACAATATGCGCTTCTACCGCAGGACGTTCAGCAAAAAGACCTTTGAGTGCAAGACAAAGGACATTGCCGTACACGAGGGTATCTATTTTGATATGCTGGAGGAAATGTTCACGATGGTGACGGGACTTTACACACGCTTTTGAGTGGCGGGGCGGCGAGAGCCGCCCTACTTTCTTTCAGTGAGCATGATGGCGGACAAAGAAAGTAGCAAAGAAACCTTTGTCCAATCTGCGATAACTAAAAAATCCGCAAGTAAAACTTGCGGAGGCTATATATTGGGTCGTTATTTTTTGGTGGAGGGGAATGATAATCTCGAACCGTTGAACTACACATTTCTGCTTCGTCTCCATTTCCCCCAACGATTTGATACGTTCAATCATTTTTGTTGTTCCTTTCTGAATTTTCCTAAATACTTTCTTCATAATTTCGCTATACTTTTTATGGTTAATAACTATGTTTTGTATTGCTCTCACAACACTTACAACTTGAAGTGTTATTTGGAAACCGATAGGCAAAAATGGCTCAACGATGTCAATTAACGAGAAAATCCTACGATAATCTATCAAGTGATAGAGCAAAAGACGTGCCAAGTTAAATATGGCACGTCTTTTGCCAGTTTTGTCAGTCCTTTTATGGGATATACAACAGCGCAAACTCCGCCTTTCTCCGTTTGAGCAGCATGGCGTGGCGTTTTCCTTTGTAGTTGCAGAAGGCTATATACTCACGGTAGATGTTCCTGTCACCAGCTTCCAGCTTCTTGATTAAGGTGCTTTTGGGGATTGTTTTGCTGCCTAACAGCTTCGCCGGTCCCACATTGTAAGCTAACGTGCCAAGCAAAATCGAATCAACCCCGAATTTACGGAACATGGCGACAAATTTGCGCAGGTCTTTCCGCAAAAGTTCATCCGCATCCCGTTTTGTCATGGTTCGTGCCGAATACTTCTCGTTTGGCAAAAGTTTGTGACCCCAACCGACGTATGGGTAGTGTTTTTCTGAGTGCCAGCCTTCAAAGTAGCGGCAGCATAAAAAAGCACGTTCCATAAGCGGCAGTCGGTAGATTGCCGCCTGCCCGTCCGTTCCCTCTTGGCGGCTGATCTGCGCGGACACAGAACAGACCGTCAGAAGTGAACAGAGCATTGTCATGAATACACGCATCATTTCAACAAGGGGCTGAAGTTGCCGATGGGAACGATGGTAAGATCGTCGTCCTTTACATTCCTGTTGTTGAAGTCAAATTCCAGTTCGTAGGAGTTGCTAAAGTTATCCTCCACCACCACGATGAAATTATGCGCCTCATCACCCGCCGCCGTGTAGTACAGGCGGAATTTTTCGTTCTCCAGCAGGTAGCGGTCGTTAGGCAGGAAGGTGATGCCGTTATCCATTTTGAGCGAGCCTTCCCCCTCGAACTGGAAATAGCGGATGGTATAGAGCGTACCCGAAAAGTCGCCCTCCTTTTTCAGTTCACAGCGGATTTCCACTGTCTGCCCCTTTACTACCTTGTTCGGCACGGGCATGACCTCCACCGTGAAGGGATAGGACTGCTGGATGTCCATGTCATCGTCACATGACACGAGGGTGAATGACATGGCGGCTATCAGGCATAACGCCACTGCCTTGAATATTGATGTTCTCTTGTTTCTGTTGTTCAGTATGTTCATTGTTCTTCGATTTTTAGATGGTTGTTTTTCTGTTTTTTCGTTGTCAGTTGCAGGTACTCGTTCAAGTCCTTGCAACCGTCATAGAGGGAGGAACGGTCGGTGACACGTTCCCCGTATCGCATGGTAAGTGCGGCAAGCGTCCGCCGTCCGGCTTCGTCACGGTCGAGGAAGCAGCCGATGCGCCCGTATCCGTCCAGCAATCCCGCCGCCTTCTCCACGTTGGCGACTGAGTTCAGCACAAGACAGTCAGCGTTACCGGTTACACCAAGCGTCACGGCAGAGAGAAAGTCCATGAAGCCCTCGAACACGAGGCACTCGTCAGCCGGGATGTCATTCGCCTTTACCAGTGATACAGACTTCGGAGGTATGCAACCCTTGAAATATCGGCTTCTGACTTCATAGCCACCTGCCATGTTCGGAAAGCCAACGGCAAAATACCGTTTCCCACGCACACCGTAGTTCAAGCGGCAGCAGTGACGGGATGCGATGGCGTAAGGGATGCCCCGTTCCTCTAAATACTCCGTCAGCAGTGAGCGGAGCAGCGGAGCGACCTCCACATCCTCAAAAACGGATTCGGTCGGCTTCGAGAGATAGACGGGCTTTTCCCATCCGGCAACCGTCATATTGGCGGCTTCCGCTATGAACTTCGCTTGCTTCATGAAGTCATCGCTTTGCAGAAACTCCCCGGCAAGCGTGAAGATGTCGCCGCCCTTGCCCAAACCGAAGTCGTACCAGAGCTGTTTCGCCACGTTCACACGGAAAGAGGATGTGCGCTCGCCCCTGTACGGGGCAAGATACCACAGCTCGTTACCGCTCCTTCTGACAGGCTCATGCCCCAGCCGTGCGAGAAAATCCGCAAGCGGCATCCTTCTGACAGCATCTATTTCCGTCCTTTCCATGCCCGTGTCAGTTGATGATGAACTTGATACCGACCCCGAACTGCGTGTGGAACTTCCGTGTGTCGCCACCCCAAAGGCAACGCTCCCGCAGGTTGGCAAGCAGGGCGATACGGTCTGCCACGTAACACTCCACATCGAGCGTCAGCGCACCGCCGTAGATGAAGGCGTCCCGGTCGTGCAGCGTGGAGCCGTCATGCAGCACCTTCTTCCCCCAATTTACCGCCTCATATCCGGCGAGAGCCGAAGCCCCGGCATAGACGAAAACAATCTTTCGGGCGTCCGACAGTATCTTGAAGTAATAGCCGCCCTCCGCCGTGAACTGCGCCACGGGTATCTTGGTGTCCTTGTAGGGATTGTTCTTCAACAGGTATTCGCCACCGAACACCCACTTGTTCCCCTTCTTCGTGTAGGTGGAGAGAGCCGCCCCGAAGCTGTACCCGCCGTCCTTGCCGCCGAGATTGAAGCCGTCCGCCATGTCCGCCCTCACCTCGATGCCCTGCATCTTCGGCAGACACCGCTGGGCGTGCGCCTGCCCTGTAAAAAGGGCAAGCGACGCGATGATTATTGCGATGTACTTTCTCATGGTCAGCGTACTTGAAGTTCGTTGATGGTACCCGCGCGTACCAAATCCTCGTTCTCAATCACGAAGGACTGGTGACGGCCGCCGTTCTTCTCGTTCAATTCCACCACGAGGCACTTGTCATCGGGGATGGTGAACTTCGCCATCGTGAAGACCGTGCGCTCGCTCTTTTTGCCCGGCACGAGGGTGGCGTAGTTCTGCGCGCGGAGCGGCAGAATAATCTGCTCCTGCACGGCAGTACGCTTCGCAACCTTCTTGTCCACGATTTTCCAAGTGATGTAGTCCACATCGAAAGGCACGTTGCTCTGGTTCTTTATCTCCGTGTGGAAATAAAGCAAGCCGTTGTGCGTGTAGATGCCTTTCAACAGGTATTGGATGCCGAAACGCTTGCAGCCGATATGCTTCACCTCGCGCTTGTTCTGTTTGTGGATGGACTTCATGATAAGGCGCACCAGCATCGGGCTTTCGCTGCCCAGCT
>OKTE01000205.1_pt1 | contig 39014 bp, 61 predicted proteins | sample 1606151 | NCBI WGS metagenome assembly OKTE01 (sample SAMEA3879527, study PRJEB24766) | human gut metagenome | biome: human-associated habitat; feature: feces | place: USA | collected 1985/1987 | reverse complement strand
AAAGAAGTTCCCCCCAACAGTACCCAGCCACATTAAAAAATTTTTTACCGGGGGGAGTATTTTTCCCACCAGTCGAAAATAAATTTTTCCCATTCGTCCTTGTCACGTTTATCATCACATTCATGTAAACGTCTGATACATTCGTCCTTGTCTGTATCAATAAATATTTCTCTTGCACCCAGGCTTTTAATTAGTCTTTCACGCTCTCCAACCAGCGGATAACCACCGACTATATAAGCATTAAGCCATTTACCACGCCTTACCTTAACCATGTCTATTAAACTATCTCTTATGTCAAATACACATGACTTCAAGCGGTTAGGCTTGATATATCTTTCACACCCGGACACACATTCCCATATGTTGTCTATGTCAATAATCAAGTCACCCTCTGACATACTGTCAGCAACAAATGTTGACTTGCCCGACAACGGAGAACCATATACAAGATATACCTGTCTTTGTGCATATCCCAGCTTATTATGTATGATGTTATGACACCTATGATGTACCAGCTGTATAAGCTCTGGATTCAAGGATATTTCCGGCAGCATATAATTGTGTTCGTCAAGCTCTATTGTGTGATGTCCTATGCAGTCATAAGCTTTTACAATAGGATTTCCGCAATGCTCACAAATAATATCGCCGTTTTCGTTTATGCGTTCATTTTTCAATACGGCTAATAAACCACGCCATTCCTTAGTCCTGTAAAAATCACTTAACATCAAATCACAATACTTTCATCTGTATAGCCTGTGCAATAGCAGCAAACACATATTCCGTTATAAGTAAAATGATAGTGCAGCACATCAAAATTACTTACATTCAAATTCTTATTCAGATATCGTACACCCGGAATATTAAGAAAATTTGACGGCTTTGAAACTCTTGTTTTAAGTCTGACAACGATTTCAGAATAATAATTATCCTCAATGCCAATAGGTAAATCACCAACGTGCATTGTACCTACTGTATTAGCGAAAACATGTCTTTCACCGTTTTTCGGAAAAGGCAAATATACTGACGCTTGCGGTTCTGTATCTTTAAATACCTTTGTTATTCCGAATGCCTGTTCTTTCGGTAATACTTCAACTTTGCATTTGCTGTCACATATTCCATACACTTTTTCATGTGCCATTTAATCACCTCTAACTTACAGTTACCAATCATTATTAAAAGCACCTTTACATTTTGCCAGCAGCTCAGACGCTTTCAATCTATCAGACGTTCTTTGTTTTTTATCAAGGAAAATTTCAGTCCAAAAAGCTTGAATTTCTTCAATGCTTGCAATGTGTTTTTGCAAGCTGTATTGTGTCAAGCTGTTCAAATATTTTATGTATTCCTGGACGTCTTTTCTTGCCACCAGCTTATAAGCGTTGCCCCTTGCATACTTTTTTGAGTACCCGGCTAAAACCGCTGCTTTTTCGGCGTTTCCTTTAGCTTCACCGCAATAGTAAGCTGCCACTAATTTTAATTGCGGTTTAATTTTCGGTTCGTCCATTACACTTTCAACTTCCAACCTGTTTGAATGTAATCACGTGTAATTTTCGGGTACTTTTTCTTATTATCTCTGACGATTTTATCAATGCTTGTTTTGTACTTATTAGCAATAACCGTCAGATTTTCGCCCGATTTAACAGTGTGTGTAATCTGCTTTTTAACAGCAGTTTTGTTGTTATTAACTTTGTTAGTACTTGCTTTGAAACCATTCAAGCCGGCTTTCTTGATTTCTGCCGGATAATCGACATAGCATTTATTCATGTCAACATTTCCGGAAACGCCGTTCACCTTGCTATCATGGCTATACTGCCACATTCCATAGCTGCCGTTATAGTTTGGAGCTGATACACCGGTATGCGCAACCCATACGGCATAGCGTTTCTTTGTTGCCGTGTCGATATGGTCATTTAAAAAGCTTGCATATGAGTAAATACCCACCCAATAACCAGCCTTTTCAAGTTCATCACAAAAAGCCTTTACAATAGCCGTCATTTGTGTTTTAGGCAGCTTTGCCTGTGCTGATTCCTCAACATCAAAATAAATCGGATATTCAAAGGTCTTACCCTTGATTACTGACAGACAAGTAGCAGCTTCTTTCTTTGCGTCCTCGACTGTTAAAGCGTATGAATACCAGTAACAACCTACCGGAATACTGTTTGATTTACAGCCGGCATAATTATTTTCAAACTGACTGTCTTTCTGTGAAACTTCTCTGCCATAACCGGCTCTGATTATTGCAAAATCAGCGGTCACATGACCCCAATTAATATTGCCCTGTGAATAACTTACATCAATACCAACTTTCATTTGTAAACCTCCTAAAAATTATTTTTATAAGTCTTATAAAAGTCTTATAAAAGTCTTATAAAATTTTATTTGTGTTCTAAATCGTCAATTCTGTGATTGGCAACTTTTATTTGCTCTGCTAATACCGCTTGAATTTCTTCAATTTTGTATTGTCTTTCGACTAAATTGTTATGTTTTTCGACTTTCTTTTCCAGCTGTTTCAAACGCCAGTTTATTAAATTGATTCCACCGAATGCCCCTAAAACAGAACCAATCAGCGAACATAAAGCAACCCATAATTCCGTATTCATTTTTTCTCCAACTGCTTATATATTTGATTTCCGTATACGCTCATACCGGCACACAAAATGCCTTTTATGATAGCGTTTATAATTCCGTCACTAAAATTAAACGGAATTGACAACACTATACCGACAGCACCTAAAATCAGCGGTATATATTTGTCATTAATTTTCTTTGTGTTCTTAATCATCATTCCGACAATGTACAACACAACGACCAAAGCCATATTTTTTTCATCAATCATTTTTAATCACCTCGGTACTAAAATTATATACCCGGTACGGTATTTTTTGAATGATATGAAAACGGAATAAAAACGGAATAAAACCGGAAACGCCGTTAAACGCAAAATAAGGCACTTTTAAGGCGTTCTAAATTTAGGGTATAAATTACACTATTAAAAAATAAAAGCGTCATACAAGGCGTTATAATGCCCTCTATGACGCTTTTATTATATAAACATAGTTTTCAATGCACTTATTTAAATTTCAAATGAGTTATAAGCTGTAAAGCTCCTTGATAAATTCATCTGAAAAAATGATAGGTCTTAAACACTCAATAAGCCTTTTTCTGTGATACCGTATACTTTTTTCATCAACTCCGAAATATTCAGCTATTCTTTCATGTGTCCAGCCTTGAAAATATTTCAAGTCAATTAATTCATAGTAATCATCACTTTCAATTTTTTTCAATGCCCTGTCAATCAGCTGCACAAATTTTTGTGTGTCCTTGCTTTCGCTTGTTTTCCATTCCGGGTATTGATATAAAACTTTTTCAGTTTTTTTGAATGTGCCTAACTTATTTTCTTTCATCAAGTCAGCTTTTTTGAGTTCTGACACAACGGCTCTTGCTGTTTTGTCTATCAGTTCATTAACTTTCATTTCAAAACCCTCACTTTAACGCTTTAAATCGCTGGGTATAATATAGTATAACTATTACTATATATTTCTTTTATATATAGAAAACATCAAAAATTTTTAATGATTTTTAAAATGTTGTAAGTATAAAGAAATGTGTTCCATCTTATACCGCAACACCGCAAACCCTACTCCCTACGGCGTTTACAGCGGTTCAAGATGATTTTTCATCTTATACCGTATCTTATACCGCAAATCCCGACAAACGCCGTACCTACGGCATTTTCAACGGTTCAAGATAGAAAAAATCATCTTATACCGCAAAAATAAGGTTTTCAACAAAAATCATTTATTTCTGTACACTATTAACAAAAATATCTGATATTTCACACTTGTAACCATTCTTACCCAGTGATTCAGTTATCAAGATTTTCATGCAGTCTTTAGCTGCACCCACTTCAACAACTTCTTTTGCAACCCCTTTGACCGTCATTTTCACATTAATTTCAATGTCCATTTTAGAACCCCCTGTCAAGGTCAATTCCATAATCTTTCTTAATCATTTCGATACAATCGACCGTTGAAAAGCTTTTACCGAAAATCAAGTCTTTATCCATGATTTTACAAGTACCGATAAAATCGTTGTAAAAATCATTCATGCGCTTTTTACCAAAGCCGAAACGTGTTTTTAAAGTCAGCATACACACCGCTAAAATTTGCGCTGATATGTCTTTTTTGCATAATTCAAAAAATTCATTCTGCTTTGATTCCCATTCCCGGTCAATAGCTTTTTTCATTGACTGTTTGCTTGTTAAATGTGATTTCATCAAATATCACCGCTTGCCCTATGTAAAGACTTTTCAGTTTCAAAGCCGTCCGGGTATCTTGCTTTCAGCTTGTCAACATTCATCTGCAATATCGTTTCAAGGTCATAATCAAGTGCGTCTGCACTAATCGCAATGTACCAAGCAACGTCACCCAGCTCTTTAGCTAAATGCTCTTTGTCAAGTTCATGACCGTGAAACAAATGCTTTTTTAAAATGTCAATAGCTTCTCCGGCTTCACCGTTCAAACCCATTAAGCCGTTTAACAATCTCGGATATTCCTTGTTCATTCCGCTTTCTGTTCTCAAAGCTTCTTTCTGATATTCATTTATCGTCATAATTAAACCCTTTCTGTACTCATACAGTTTACTCCGTCAATATTCTTTTCAACTGCAATTAAACCTTTTGCTTTCAAAATTTCTTTTGCGCTTTCAACACCGTCATTATATTCCTTTTCGGTTTTTCTGAATGTGCAGCCGTCACAATTTTTGACTGTCAATGCAGCGCAATAATATTTAGATTTATCAAAATAACAAGCGTTATTCAATGCAAATCAGCTCCTTTGAATACGGCAGCGTTTCAATCCAGGCGCAAAAATCACGCCATTCGTCAAGTTTATGATTCTTTCTGCTGTGATACATATTACGCAGTACCGCATAATTAAGCTGCACTGTTGCACGTTGATTATAGCTGGACGGCAGCAGCTGTATCATATTCCACCAATACTTTTTATCTTTCGTTTCAAGATAATTTGTTCTAAATGCGTTTAAAACTTCAATTATTTGTTCTAATGCTCCAATTCCATTACAGCAATATGCTATATTTTCCGAATACGGCAATGCTTCTTCGAACATATTGAATAAATGTTCATGCGAAAAATCATCAAGGGTAAATTCCTTTGAATGAATTTTGTGCATTGTAGAACATGAATTGCGAACAGTACCCACTTTATAGGTGTCGAACTCTTTCCACCAATACAAAGGGGCGGTTATGTCACACGTTACATTAATCATGCGCATGAATTTGCTGTGGTCACTTCCGGCTTTAACAAGTGACTGCATAAGCTTTAAATCGTTGTTGCCGATTCTCATTTTTAATGGTAAATACACATTAAAAATACTATCACTCTTATCCCAGCTGTTCATTGGGTTACGCATTCCACATATAGCAGCTTCCCACCCAAAATTGATAATGTTTTCAATCTTTAACATGATTCATATTCACCTCCATAGCTATTACAACCAGTATTCCACCATTGCAACCGTAAAACGTATGTTTATTAACCCACCAACTGTCACAAAGTTTAGCGTACTTTTCCTGTAACCAGTGTTCTTCACCGTCAGCTGTCATAAATTTAACAACATTGAAACGTTCAAGTATTTTCATTTCTCCGGTTGATTTTGCTTCATTAGAATTTTTAAACTGTGAAAGAGTTTCTGAAAATCCTTTCCACGGCTCGATTTTTGATACGTCAACAAAAAATTGTGACTTTAATATCTTGTAAGCACAAAATCCGTCCGTTGTTACCCACATTCCATCATTACACTCATACCAAGTACATCTACCGTTCTTTATGAGTGTCTTAATAATTTCCGTCTGAATTTTGATTACATTAATCATTGCTTTTACTCCTTACTTAAAATACGTTGTTGTCATGCTGCTGATATTGTTTTCGGAATCCTCCAACTTTTCCAGCTCCATTAATTTTTCCATGTAGCATTCAGCCTTTTTAATATCTTTCTCGCCGTCTTTTCTGCTTGCTCTGAAACGGTACTTGTAAACATTGCACATACAGAAATGCTTTACAGCTTCAACACCAAACAAAGCAACCATTTCATCTATGCACTCATATTTTCCGGAATAATGCTCCGGGTGATTTACCATTTCTTTAATCTCCGGCATTTCCGGAGCTTCATATTTAGGCGGTATTCTAACCGGCTGATAGCTTGCACATTCTTGTAAACCGTCTTTCTTAGATTTACAACCGTCTATATTTCTGCAATTTGCACATAAACCCATAATTACTTTCCTTTCTTGCTTAAAATTATCAGCGTACCGCATATGATAGCGGTAATAATTATTGCGGTCATATTCAATTTCCTTTCTTCACGAAAATACGGTATTTCTTACCATTGATTGACTTTGAAATAATATCAAAGTCATATTTTTTCTTGACTTGCTTTGAAAACTCAATCTGTGACATAGCTTGAAAACTGTTAGCAATACAAAATTCATTGTATTTCATATATGCTTTATTAGTCGGATTGTTAAGCAGCGTTTCCGGGGAAATTTCAGCGAAAAATAATAAGATAGGATTGTTATTAATCTCATATTCTTCAAGCTCTTTTTGTGCCTTTTCTGACGTTGTAAAGCATTGATTTTCAAGCACTCTTTCAAGTCCTTGCAAGCCTAATTTAATCAGATATTCAAGTGATTCCGGCTGTATCAATTTATACTTGATATAGGGGTCATAATCCGGGTCACTTTTGGAAAATGTCGCATTAAACGGTATGATTATTAATCTATCAATTACCGCCCCGGACTTATCCTTGATTCTCGGAATATTGTTTGCGCTGAAAAACAATTTACAGTAAGGGTCGAAGAAAAATTCTTTTTGCCCTTTAAATTCCCCTCGGATTCTGTCACCGGAAACAACCTTTTTAAACATAGCCGGATTGGATATAAATTCGTCACCTATATCATCACCGATATTTGCAAGCTTATTGAATAATGACGCTGTTGAAAATCTATCACCCAAATCTTTCAAATCAAGTGCGGACGTGTTATCATCTCCCAGCAATTCTTTAAGCATTGCAAGAAAAGTAGATTTACCGTTTTTCTTATCACCGGTCAACATGAATGATTTTCTTAATTCATTCCGGCGGTAAAATGTATAACCAACAGCTTCACAAAGCAGATTGATAATATCAATATCATTACAAGCAAGCTTTTTTAATGTCTTGTCAACGATTTCACTTTCTGCATTTGGGTTATAGTCATAATTGATTTTATTTGTTATGACAATATCAGCATTAAACGGTTGTAACTCTTTTGTTACTACATTGTAAATTCCGTTTTTAAATGCTATGTATTCAGCTGCTGCCGGTTTAGTATTATCTCTGACTAATAAATCAAGATAACTTAGTACTTCTGCACGCCGTGAACGATTTAAGCCGGGTATATTTTCAATCATGGCAGCTTCAATTTCTTCCTGGGCATCAATGTATATTCCGTCCCGGTAAATGTGTAAGCGTCCGTTTATTCGCTTGATATGGTTTTTATTTTTTAAGTATGTTGCAAACTTATCAAATAAAAATTGCTTACCGTTGAAAAACACCGGCTTTTGAAAAGCTTCGTCCCGGCTGAGTGTTTCCAGTTCATCTTCTGACAGCGGTTCGGGTAATACATAATCATTGATTATTGATAAACATTCCCTTGCTTCTTCAACCGTAAAATCATTTGATTGCAGCGTCAGAATGTAATTAAATAAACTTTGATTTCTGCCGTCACCGTCCCCCAGCTCTGAAAAATTGATGTTGGATTTTACCGGCATTAACCATTTAGGCAGCGTGTCATATTCTTCATCTTCGTTTATGTCATAAATGATTTTTCTTTCTTTATCGTTGAATTTAAGAATAGAATATGAATTTCTACAACCCAGTTTTATATCCGCTGTAAGTCCACACGCTAACCGGGCGTGAGTGCGACAAGTTTCAAGATTTCTATTTCTGAATAAAAAGTGCTTTCCCCTTGATGTTTCATACACACGGCAGCCGACTTGTAAATCTTCAACAATTTGCATTAATGTTTCAGATTGTTCATAATCGTCAACATCAATCAATACTGTTTCAGTATTCAGAATCCCGGCAAACTCCGGTAAATTTGATACTTGTCTATATGTCTGTAAATCCTCTGATTTTGCATTTTTGAACTTAATCAAGCATTTTTTATTTTTAGTCGGTACATATCCCTTGAATAGTTTCACGTTATTCAACTCCAAAATCATTTAATCGTTTTTTAGCAAGGTTTATATACCATTGCTTGTCAAGTTTGTCCGGTATTGATACACCGTTTACAGCCGTATTTACAATGAAACAATTCTCCGGCGTATTGCCGAATTTTTCGACCGTTTTATTGCCGGCTTTTTTTCTGCCGATATAGCTATCAGAATTATCAAGGCTTGCAAATACTCTGAAACATTTTTCATCAAGCTTTTTTCCGTTATGGTATGCAGCTTCAAACTTGCTTGAAACTTTCACAATTTTCTGATATTTTATCAGTTCATTACATTCATTTATCGTTGTTTCAACCGAAACGGCGTGAATCATGTAATTGTTTAAAGCTTCGTTAATTATCGGTAAATCAAAGTCAAGCTTACTGAGTTTTTTAACGTATGCGCCTTTAGATTTCCAGCGTGGCTTGCCTTTTTCGTCATATAAATCACCAACCGGAATAGCAATATAATTATTGACGTCCTTTTGATATATTTCTGTGTATTCGTCAAACTCCATATTCAAGCCGGTTCGCTTCTCCCACTCTGAAACAATGCTATCAATTTTATTAAAAAATTTATCCCGGTTTTCCTCTGTGTCAGCACCGGGCATTTTAATTAATAAACCGTCAGTGTTTGACTGAATCAATTCTGAATAAGGTTCTAATTTTTCAATCAAATCCAGCAGCAGCAATTGACCGTGAATACATACATTGTTAGCCTGTCGAGGGTCATATAAAGCGTTATTAACATCTTTCATACCGCCGTATGTTTTATTACATACAAGCTTATAAGCCGGGCGCAACGGATTTTTTGTTTTCTTCATTTCAAGATTGGTATTGTAAATTTCTTCATATTGTTTCGGGTCTGCACAACTACGAGAAATTAAACCGTATCTAATCATTAATGACGGATATAGGCTTGTAACGTCTATCATCAAGAAATAACCTTTACCGTGATACTTCGGTATTGCTCCATGTAAACCGCCCCAGGCGAAAATATGAGGAACACCAGATATATCAATTTCAAGATTATTACTTACTATTTTTTTCTTTCCGCTTCTGCCTATAACTTCTTTTTTATATCTGTGATTAATAGGATTCTTAAACCATTCATAAACACATTTGTATTTATCAAGTTTAAGAGTATCGGGAAAACAAATATTAAATTCATCATCATAGTCACGCCTTGACGCTCCCAGGATTTTAGCTGATAATTGCGTTTCAGTTTTTGAAATATCCGTTATAGGTAATTCAAACGCCTTAATCAGCTGCATAATTGCTTCAAATGAGCCTTGACGCTGCAACCACGTTTCAATAGTTTGTTCAACGTCATGACGACAATATTTGATAGTTTCTTGTATTTCCCTTTTAGTTAGTTTACGGTCAATGTCAAATGGGATTGACGTTTCTTTGATGTTGTTTCCCATGAATCCCTCTAATGACTTTAAACCGCCGTCATTGCCTTGCATAACATCATAGTTAAGCATTGGGAATTTTCGGAATAAATCTGAAAACCTCCACCCCGGACAATGTTGTTTGATAATATAGTCATTTACTTCTTTCGGATTGAATCCGCATAAAATAGCTTTGAAAATATACTGGTCATAACCTTTATTGTTATAACCAACCCAAACTTCATCTTTATGCTGATTGTATAGTGCTGATAATTCATCAGCACTATTTACAATCACTTTTTCAGTTTGTTCAAACGGATTTATGACAACAACCAGCCAATCATATTTGAATACCTCAAAGTCATAAAAATTCAGCACATTTAATCAGTCCTTATTGATGTAATAAATGCTTACTGTTCCGGTTAATGCGCTTCGGTCTTTACCCACCGCAACAATCACTTTTCCGTCATTCCTCAGATATGCGGAAATAATGTTTGCTGCTGTAGGGTGTGCGTTTGGAATCGGCAGCCAGTCATTATCACCAATAGCACTACCTTTGATTTCAACAACCTGTATTGCTGACGGAGTAAGACCACTTTCAACTGCTTTTGTACCGCTTGCCGGAAATGTGCCTATGTTCACGGTTTTGCAGTAAACCTGTTTTCCGTTAAATGTTCTGTTTGTAACAACATTTGAACCAACAGCAACCTGTTCTCCACCAATCATCACCCAATCGCTGAAAGTGCCGTTTTCCTGGTAACGTGTCCAAATCCTGTTGTTACTTCTTTCAATCCAGTACTGCTTGTTGTAGTTAGCCATTGTGGAATGCGGAATATTTATAAAATATCCGTTACCAGTTCCGTAAGGCTTGTTTGTGCAGCCGTTACCATAACCGAAAATGACTTCGTCAATAAGTAAATTCAAATCATCATCTGTTATGTCTGTTGTACTGCTCCCCAGCTTATAAGGCAGCTCGCTTAAAACATCATTCATTTGCTCCTGTAATAAAGCAACATCATCATAAATATTTGACATATAAACCCCCTTTAAAATGGTACTCTTTCTCCGATAATCGAAATGCTGTTGAATTTATCATCATCATATTCGATATCAAATTCAATGCCGTCAATATCTTCTGCAATGTCACAAATCAAGTCATTGAACTGCTCATAGCTTTCAAACGAAATGTCAAAATCACATTCCAGCTTTTCCAGCCAGCCGATTAAAGAATTAATCATGTTAGCGTCATTCTTTGTACCGTAAATTACACGGTTCATGAATACGCATTTTTTAGCGTATTTCTTTGTTGGCTTTTCCATGTCCTCGCCGTCCTCATAGCTGCCACGAATACGGAATTGACAAGAAAACATTGGTCTGCCGTCCTTTGTTGCTCTGATTTCAAACTTTTCAAAAACGCCGTAATAGAACCCAGCCGGAGTATCTTCACCGCTGCCGTTTTCCTTTGCTTCTGCAATCTGTTTCTTTAATTCGTCCTTGTTTACCTTTTTGTCAAACTCTGAAAAATCCATTAATCTTCGTCCCTTTCCATATGTAAATATTCATTATCGAAAATAATTCCGATTAACTGTGCGTCCTCTCCATAGCCAGTATAAACACCCAGTCCTACAATGTTACTTTCATCAATGTCATAACTGTCATACAAAATGCGTGTTTCGTCACCGGATTCAATCAGCGCAAAATCACGCTGCGATATTGCCATTTCATCACTATCAGCAGTTTCATAAACACGAACAATGTCTTTTGCCTTTGCGTCTGCTGACGGCAGATAAGCTTTAGTCAAGTCTGCGTTTGAGCTGTCAAACGTTTCCGGGTTCATGTATATCGGCATTGCAGCAGCACGACCGATACAAATTGTGTCCGGTATTAACATCATTGTTATACCGTCAAACAGCCACTTCTTACCCTTGTTTTCAAAGATTACTCCGTGTGTACCTACGGATTTTACAAATTTTTCAAGCTTCATTTATAACCTCACTTTCATTACTCTGTGCGTCTGCGTCTGCGTTTTGGCTTTTCATCATCTTTTGATGTTTCATCATTATGTGATGTTTCATCATCTTTTGATGTTTCCTCTGACTTTTCAGATTCTTCCGACTTTCTGCTTCTGCGCTTTGGTTCTTCATCATTTGATTTTTCCTCTGACTTTCTGCGTCTGCGACCGCCGGCAGCCGGTTTTTCAATTTCCGGCTTTGCGGATTCTTCGTCAGCTTCTTTGATTTCCTCGTCTGACTTAAAATCACCTATTTCATAATAGTTTCTGATTTTTTCGTCAACGTATTTCAAGTTGTTCTCAATAGCAAAAGTTGGGAACATATCCTCCGGACTTTTCGTGTTATCTCTGCCGTTGTTCTGTGTGACAAAATAATATTTGCCGTCATTTACAAGGGTTTTCAGAACAATAGTGAAAAGTCCCTCAATGCAGATTTTTTCACGGAGCAGTTTTCCGATAAGCTTAACCGTTTCTGTGCCGTCCTCTAACACTTCGGTATGTGTCATAAAATAAACGGTCACGTCCTCCGGCAGTTCGTCACAAGCGTTTATAATCTCCATGTAATTAGCTGCAAAATCGTTGTACTTATCCCAGCCGGATTCTTTAACACGGCGCATATATGGTATTGACAGAATATACTGAAAATCATCTACAACAATAACTTTCGCTTTGGTATTCTTCATAAAGTCAACGATTTTTTCGCTGTCGGTTTCTCCGTTCAGCATTTCAAATTTGTTTTTGAATGGTAACGGCTTATTAACCGGATTTACCACCGCAACCGGTATTCCCTCTGTTGCAAATTCTTTCATGCTGCGACTTTTACCAGTACCGGACAAGCCACAAATTAATGTTTTAATTGCCATTTTTTTCTTTCCTTTCAATTTTCGCTTTCCTTAACATTTCACGCCTTAACTTTTTCTGTTTTGCGCTCATGTCCGAAAACATCTTCGCTCTCTTTATGCTTCTTGCTAAACTTGCCATTGTTTGACCTCCTATTTAATTCTTAGGCTTTCACCCTGTTCAAGGTGTGCATATTTTCTTACTGCACCAGCTTTTAAATCCTCTTTAAGCTTTGCAGCGTCAAGCTTTGGTTCTTGCTTGACATAGTATTTTTTAGGTATCAAGCTTTCATCATCAATAACCAGCTTTACCGGATTTTTGCCAATAGTGAAATTGAAAAACGTTGTCTTGAATTTTTCCTTGCCAGTCAGTTTCATTGCGTTGTAAAGCCTTTGCTTTATTACCTCAATGTTGTTTTCAATTGCTTTGCGTCTACTGCTTAAACGAATTTCTTCTGTTTTCAGTTTAAGCATTTCCGCTTCAAGTTCCTTGATAATAATTGCGCTGTTTTCGGCTTTCAGCTCAATTTCTCCGCTGATACCCTCCAACGTGTCGGCTATTACTTCCGGGGGAATATCCGGATTATTAGCCATATCAAGCACCGCCATATAATCGCTTGTCAATTCGTACATTGTAGCCATTACTTTAAAATCAGCTCGCTTTCTCTTGAAAAATTATCATGCTTTAAATCTCTTATCAGCTGTTTCAGCTTTTCAAATGCGCTGGGATAAACTATCCAGGCAAAACCGCCGGAATCTCTTATCCGGTTGCAATTAAGTTTCTGCAACTCGGACGGTTTTCCATTATCGGCTTTAACTTCAATTCCTACAAAATAGCCGTTGCAACAACATAAAATGTCGGGTACACCGCTTTTTGTGTAACCATTAGCGAAAAATTTTACAAAGTAACAGTTTTCGCTTTCCAGGAACTTTTTTATTTTCGTTTCGTACCTCTTTTCTTGTGCTATTGTTACCACCTCCAAACTTTTCACAAAGACGGTCAATTCTATCGTCATGCGCTTTTTTAACGATTGCTGCAAGTGCCAGTCTAATATCTTCGGTTATTTCAACATCATCATTTGTTTGCAGCAAACAACCGGTATTTAATAAATAGACGGTTGTTTCTTTGTAACCCTCGTCTTTTTTATTTAATAGCAGCATTTTCAAACAACCTTTCTGTAAAGTCCCGGCGCATTTCAAGCGTTTTATATATCTTTTGTTCAATGCTGTTTTTGCAGATTAAACGATAATAAAAACAAGTCTTGTTTTGCCCGATTCTATGTGTTCTTTTCTTTGACTGTTCAAAGATTTCGGACGATAGTGGAGGGGTAAAATATATAATTTTGTTTGCCTTTTGCAAATTCAATCCCATTGCCCCGGCTTGATACTGTATAAAAGTAACTGAATTTTCTGAATTTTCATAGGCTGTCAAGTCCTTTTGTTCACCGGAAACAATTGAAACCGGTCTATCTTCCGTGACTTCAAGCAGCATTTTTAATTCATTCACGAAATTATAAAACACTATCAGTCTATCGTCTGTACTGTTTAAAATGTCTGTATATGCGGATATTTTGTTTGTGTTTGCAAATCCGCATAACATACGCTGATAAAGCATTTTTGTTAATGTTGTATCACCGACAAATTCTTGTCCGTTGTATTCAACAATACAATCTTTGCAAAATTTACGATATTCAGCAGTTGAATTTACTTTAACGTCAATAAATGTCTGTTCCGGTAAATCAAAAACTTCCTCAGACTTCATGAATACTGCTCCATGCTCCCGGAGCTTTCTTTTCAGTCTGTCAACGTTCTTGTAACCGTCAATGATTTTCAGCGGAAAACCATTTCTATTGTCAAAATGATAGTTTACGAATGTATTCCAAAATGTAGTCTTTGAAATATTCCACCCTAACAACTTACATTGTGACCATAGTTTTTCATATTTACCGCCAGTCGGAGTACCCGACAATAAAATACAATTGTCATATTGCAGCTTGTTCAAAATGAACTTTGAACGCTTTGACGTTTCATTTTGTATCAATGAACTTTCGTCAAGCATTATTGTATCAATATGTATTTTTGACAATTCCGGACGGCGAAAAATCAAGTCATAATTGATAACGCCGATAATGTTTTTATTGAACAACTTAAAATCCCATTTTGTGAACTTTTCAAACTCTTTATTGTCAGTCAAATTATAAGTGAAATATTCACCATAGTTTTCAACAAAGTGTTCAACCCAATCATCAAGCTTTGACTTTTGGCAGATTACAAGGTTTATTTTACCCTGTAATTGCAGCATTTTTTCAGAACCGACAAACGTTTTACCCAGTCCCATATCAAGATAATAAGCACATTTATTTTGATTTTCAGTTAATTCAAGTGCTTTCTTTTGATGTTCAAACAGATTTACCATGTGTACACCGGCTTATTATCAACAGCGTGTGCAGTAAATTTAAGCACATTATCTTTATAACCAATAAGCACCGTATCTAAGGTTGCAAAAAAATCACCTGGTTTTACAAAATACTTTGATGTTATACGTAAACTAAACATCAACTTTTCGTCTTTGAATGGATTCGGATTTTCGTGATTTTTAAAGAAACAACCATGCTTTTCAGCTTCTTTTACAAAGCTTTCATAGTTATCCGCTGTTACCTGTACGAAAAATTCGTCATTCTTAAATGCGTCCCAGTCGAATGAATTGGTATCATTAGCAAGACGATAATCACAATTAACCAAACGAGAAAAAGCAATTAACGCTCCTCTTTCAAAATCAAATTCATCTTCCGGACTGCATTTTGCTATTGCAGTTTTAACAACTTCCTTGCCGTCATACATTTTAGCGGTTGTTGTTTTACCGTCTGTTGTGATTACGATTTTTTCGCTGCAAACCACCTTAACAAGGTCTGATTCTTTACACCACCAGCAGTGACCGCCTTTATGAATGCGATTACTACCAAGAGAACAAAAGTGACCATGAACATATTCATCAAACTCAACTCCAAATTTATTAGTGATATCAACTTCAACAATTGTGCCGATTTTATCAATAACATACTTGTTGTTCGCAACCGCACGAATACACTTCACTCTGTCACCAACCTTAAATTTTGCCATATTTAACCTACCTTTCCTAAATACTCATATACCTTATGTGCTGATATATGATAAGTCCATTTGCTTGACATTTTTACAGCATATCCAAAAGGTAATATTCCACGCTGTAAACCTATCCTTACAAATTGCTCACTTTTTCCAAGTGCTTTAGCTGCTTCACTTACTTTCAATTTCACTACCTCCGAAAAAAATTTCATCAATTTCACTTGATGTTAAATTGTAAACTTTTTTCAAAGTAGTTATTTCGTCAGTTGTGAATTTTGATTCACATTTCAATCTGCTGATTGCTGTCGGTAACGATATATTGAGTACTTTCATCAATTCTTCGTTAAAGCTGTCACCTGTCATAACTTCCAGCATTTTAATTTTCAGTTTTTTTACATTCAATTAACCACTTCCAAACTTGTCATTATTAGAGCCGTTTAAGTTTTCCGCTGCCGTTTACTTCCGGTTTCGGTTTTCTTCTGCCTGTCACCCTTTGACGTTTACTATTCTAACATAATTTTTTATAAAATTCTATTGACAAAATAACTAAACTTTGATATAGAAACTTAGATGTTTTTTATAAAATCTAAATCACACTTTAAATTATATTAAGATAATTTTTATTAATCAACGTATTTTAAATCCGTAAAAAAATTTGTATATTGCGTAAAAAACGTGATACAATCGCATAGGAACGGAGGTGAACTGAGTGACCTTTGGCGAAATTATTAAAAAATTGCGTATTGAAAATCAATATACTCAATCAGAACTTGCCGAAAAGCTGGGTTTAAAGTTATCTACTATGCAGAAATATGAATCCGGAGCAATATTAAACGTTAAGTTGGAAACTATCCGGAAACTATGTGAGATATTTGAAATACCAACGTCATTATTAATATTTCCGGAGAATGTTGTTATACCTCTCAATGAGAAAATGAAAATAAAAGAGGTTTACAACGTTAATCAGATGATTGACTGCAACAGATTATTTTTAAGCTTTAACGATACCGGGCGCAAAAAATCTATTGAATATATGACAGATTTATATGATACCGGCAAATATGTTTACCAATCTTCAACCGCTAAAACGCCGTAAATGCGCTATACGGTATAAGATGATTTTTTATCTTCAACCGCTGCAAACCGCATAGATACGCCGTTTACAAGCTTACGGTATAAGATGATTACATTTACTTATACTTGTAACAATTTTAAAATCATCAAAAAATTTTAATGATTACTATAATAAAAAGAAATATATAGTAATAAGTTATCTATCTTATACTAACTGTTAAAAATTTTATGTTTTAATACACATCAAAAAACGCCGTTTTAAGGCGTTGTAGCTTTTGGAGTATAGTTTTACCACCAACACTATTAAAATCAATTGTGGAGCGTGTCAGTAGCCTTATAATTGATAAAAGGAATGATTTTTAAATGCGTAGAGGAAATGGGGACGGCTCAATAATAAAGCTATCGGGGAAACGGCGTAGACCTTACGCTGTCCGGGTGACTATTGGCTGGACTGATACCGGAAAACAGAAATATCAATATTTAAGCTATCATGAAAAAATAACAGACGCTAAAACGGCATTAAGGGAATATCTATTGCAGCCGGAAAAACTGAAACTTGAAAAGCATACTTTGAAAAGCATTTTTGAAAAGATGATGGAAAAAGCAACATTTAGTGAGGGAACAAAAGAACAATACAACGGCGCATATAAAAAATTAGCTGCATTGCATAATAAAAACATTGCTGAAATAGAGCTGGAGGAAATTGAAAGTATAGTTGAACAACAAACGCCGTCCGGTCAAGCCAGGATAAAAAAGACGCTTGCAAACTGTTATAAATATGCTATGCGATATGACTATGTAAATAAAAATTTGGCTGATTTTATCACCGTTGACAGCTTGAAACCACAAAAAGAAAAAACACCTTTCACGGTTGCAGAAATTAATAAACTGTGGAAATATTTATACACAAACCGTTTTGATGATATACCGTTGATTCTGCTTTATTCCGGTATGAGAATTTCTGAATTGTTGGAATTGAAAACAGAAAACGTTGACTTGAAAAATAAAACAATCAATGTCATAAAATCCAAAACGGCAGCCGGGATAAGAGTTATCCCGATACATGAAAAAATATATCCACTGATTAAGAAACGATATAACAAGAATAATAGTCACTTAATCATGCTTGACGGTAAAGCAATGACATATGGTCAGTTTAACCGGACATACTGGACTATTGAAAATCACACGATACACGAAACACGGCATACATTTATAACTTATCTATCAAAGCTATCAAGTGATAAAATAGCAATTAAAAAACTGTCCGGTCATGCTGTAGAGGATATCACAGACCACTACACGCACCGCACACTTGACGAATTAAGAACGGAAATAAACAAACTTGAATACAAATAAAACGCCCTCTGAGGGGCGTTTTTTATTTGTTTGCGTTTTTGGCGCATTTAAGTATATTATTCCACATTCTTCTTATCTCTGTTTCATCATTTCTTTTTGACGGTCTACCTCTTTTTGCACTTGTGAATAAAACCATAAACCTTGTATTTGCGGTTGATTTTCTTGAAAATACACCTGTGAAACGCTTGTCACGCATATCCGTTTCAATCTCTGCTATATCTGAATAATTTTCAAAAATCTTATTGAAAACATTTCTATCAATTTCAATTGCACGATAACCGTCTTTTGTTAATGTCTTTTTTCCATTCTCTAAACATTCAGATTCAAAATTTATCATTCTTTTTTTAACACTCATTTTTGCCATAATAACCAATCCTTTCTGCGGAGTTTAACCGCTCCGCCCGGTTTAGTTTTGGTTTATGCTGCTGTCATAACCTTTATTTCAAGTTCTTCAACCTGTTCCCAGGTGTAACCGAAATTATTAACAAGGTTTTCAGCTTTTTCATTTACATACATTGAATACTCAATGCTGCATTCTTTCATGAAAAGCTCTACGGCTATCATGTAAGCTTCAACAGCTTTGTTTTCAATATGCTTGTCAATTTCAGATTCGTTATGAAAAATAACGTTGTCAATGTAATATCCTTTATACTGTTTCATTTTTATTTACCTCCGTGTTTGTCTTAACCTTATGTATACATTATACATCATTTGAGTTAATTTGTCTATTGACATAATCACCAAAGTTTATAAGGCTTTTTTGTTTACTTTGTACATCAATTGAGATATAATATATTTATAAAGGGGGTTAGGAAATGAGCATTTTACAAGAGTATGAACAATTTAGAAAAGCAGCCGGGGAAAAGGAATGTAATTTGATTAATGAATTTTTAGAACAACATCAAGAATATTACTTGTCAGACCTGTTGTATAATCAAGCCGTTTATAAGATTTATGAAAAATGGAAAAACCGCCAATAATAGGCGGTTTTCTTTTTATATCGTTGCTTTGATTTTGATGATTAAATTTTCATCTTCGATTAAATCGTAGAACTTCACGTTAAGCACCTGTGCCATGCTGCACAAATAATTCAAGCTTGCTCCGTCAATGTTCCTTGCTCCGATTTCGTATTGCTGAATCATTCGGATTGGTACGCCGGACAATGCAGAAAGTTCTTTCTGTGTCAATTTGTTTTCCTGTCTGATTTTCTTTAATTTCATTCTAATACCTCCGTCATTATTATAAAACAATTATACTTGCTGTATTCGGGGTTTTCATAGTTGTTTTTATGCGCTATTTCAAGAAAACTTAACGTAAACCACAATATAAAAACCATACAAAGCAAATACAACGCTTTTCCCAAAACTTTCATTATGTATTACTCCTTTCTATCCGTGTTCAAATTAGCAATACAAGTTTCAGAATTTAAAACAAAGTTTATATACATTTGCAAATAAACCACTCCGTCTTTGTATGCAATGTAAGTTTCAATAGTGTTACCGTCAATTACCTCATGCTTAACAATGTGTTTGCCGTTATAAAATCTCATTACTTTCCTCACTTTCTGCCGGGATTTACCGCCCGGCTCGGTTTGTTTGGTTTTTATAATCCGTATCCGAAAAGCTCTTCTGCAAATTCTTTACACTCTTTAAGAGTTGTATCATCTGCCCCGAAGTATTCTTTTTCCTTGCAATCGTAGCAGCCAAACTTTCCGTTTGGTTTCTTATCAATTGTCATGCCCTTTACTGCTTTACCGTCAACGTAGATTTCATAGTAATCAAATTCAGTCTTTTCAAATGTTACCTTATGTGTCATACCGTTTTTCATTTTTATTTACCTCCGTGTTTGTCTTAACCTTATGATATTATTATACATCAATTGAGTTATAAAGTCAATCGTTAAACTATACAAAGATTTATTAATTTTCTTGTTGATTTTATACAGCATTTGAGATATAATATATTTAAAGGGGTGAAAACATGGATATAAAATATTCAAAACAGGCTTATAAATATTTGAAAAAGCTGCATAAGCCTAAAAGGGAACAAATTATTACAGCTATTGAAAAAATACCGGAGGGGAATATAATAAAACTAAAGGGATATAATGACTTATACCGTTTAAGGGTAAATGATTACAGGGTAATATATACACATGATTTTGACATAATCAAAGTTGAAAAAATCGGTTCAAGGGGTGATATATACAATGATTGATAAACAGAAATATGAAAGACTGTTGCAGCAGCTTGACAGCATACAAAAACAGATTGATGAAATACATCAAGAATTATTGATTGAATCAGACGCATTAAGCGAAAAAGAAAAAGCCGAAATAGAAAAAATCAGAAAAGAAAATGATTACAGAACATTTGACGAATGGGAAAAAGAAAACCCCCTCGATTGAGGGGGATTTTTTTGATTTTATTCAACACCGTATTTTTCTGAATCTGCACCAAGTTCATTTTCAAAATAATCAAGTGCTTCTTCAATCGTGTCAAATTCCTTGACTGTTTCGATTTCGCCGTTGTAAATTGCTTCGTCCCAGTCCATACCATTTTCATATGCTGCCTTTGTCATTGTGTAAACTCTGTTCATTTTTATTTACCTCGATTTCTTAATTTTTGGGGTTTATCTCAACCCTGTGATTATATTATACAGCATTTGAGATATAAAAACAATTCGCAAAATAACCAAAGTTTATTTATGTTTTTTGTTGACTTTGTACATCTTTTGAGTTATAATTAATATATACCAATCAAGGAGGAATAATAAAAATGAAAAATTATCAAGAAACAACGGAGATTTTAAAAAGGTTTTATGAGGATTGCTTAAAGTTTTGGAAACGTGAAAACGTTGAAAACGCTGCTGAATCCGCTTTAAAAGATTTAAGCAGAATAAGCACCGACCCATTTTCACCAAATGGAGAAAAGCTTGATAAACAAGCAATAGCAGATTTCATTGAAAAACACTCTTAATAGAGTGTTTTTTCTTTGCAGCTGTTTTATATATAATAATATATTATATTTATAGTAGTAGGGGCGGTTGAAACTGTTGAAAAGTGCTTTAAACGCCGTAACTACTGAATTTTTCAACTGTTGAAATGTGTTGAAAACCTGTTGAAAAATTGTTGAATTATGTTGAATGTTGAAAAGTTGAAACTGTTGAAATGTTGAAAACTATGTTGAAACTGTTGAAAAAACCGTCTGAATAATCAGACGGTTGACGAACCAATTTTTGATTTTAAAACAATAAAAGTGATTCTGTTATCCGGCTTAATTGTATTGTTCAAAATGATTTTAGCCGTTGAACCTGTACCGGATATTGTGTATTCTTCATTTTCGATAAACAAAACGCCGTTTATATTTACCGATAAAATATCTTTGTTGCTGTCATATTCAGCAATGCCGATATTTAATTCAGCTGTTTCAGTATCAGTAATATAACTGTTCTGATACTTCTGTATGTAAGTATCAATCGTTAATGTGTCAGTTAATGTGCCGAACCAATCTTCATAGCTGCTTTTCATATGTTCAAAATATGCGGTCATTTCTGCCGTCATGCTGTTGTAATAGCTTTGACAAGCGTCTTGCCATTGTGCAAAAAGCTGTGACGTGTCAACCTGTTTAATAAGTCCTGTGACATACGGACAACGTGCTTTGCCCCTCATATCTGTTATTCTGCTTTGTGTTACCGTTGTCATACCAGCCGGAATATAAACGGACGCAACCCACAAATATTTTACCGTTTCGGTATCGTTAAATACCGGTAATGGAGCTGGATTTCCGGGAACTCCCTCTATTTTTTCAAGCGTCATTGCTCTCGCTGTCATGTCAAGCTTGATAACTATACAATCCCTGCGGTTTAACTGCACATCAGCAGCACTTATTTCCATGTTTACGATTGAATCACTTTTTATCCAATGACAATCAATCATAGCTCTACCAGTACCCACATTTACAGACATATTACCGCCCGGCGTAACATGGAATTTATCACCGATACTTTCATAAATTCCGTTGCTGATAAGTCCGTCAAAATAATGTGACATATCTTCGGCATTATATTTTCTGTCACCGTTTACGCTGTTAAAATATCCGCTTTTTATAGCCATTATTAAACCTCCCATGTACCAAACGTTGGAATCAGACTTCGACCGCTTGTATCTTCACTTTCAATGATTTCAATTATCCTTGATGTTGCCGTCATTCCGTATTCATTTTCAATCTGTACAACGTCACCAACATTCCAGTCACGCTTATATGTAAATGTATTTGTTGTTTCAAGTTCGCCCTCAAACGCACTTGTCACAACAGTTTCACCCAGCTTTTCACTTCCCCTGTCACCTAATGCGCTGTAATATTCTGTTGTTGTCATAGGTTCTTCTGTGTTGCTGCTTACGTCTTTAGCGTCAACAAAAATTTCAAAGCGGTCAAGGTCTTTTATATTTGAGCCTTTATTTACTGTGGTTGTTTTTCGGTCTTTTCCCTCACCCTCACCGGCAACAAGTGCAACATTAGCATAATTTGATACATCACTTTCATAGTTGGAATTTATCAAATTATCAAAGCCTGGAGAAAAAACAACATAAGGATTTTCGCTTTGATTATATGAACGGTCAACGCCTTTATACAGCGAAAATACAAACTTTTTATCACTGTTTAATGTGATTTTCCAGCCGATTTCATAAGCCGTGCAAGCGTCCACAATTGCGTCATACAAGTTTGTTCCTGTCAGCTGTTTACCGATTAATGATGTAATACCCGGCTTATCAGCCAGCATTAAATTACTGATTTTTCGGTTTGAATCAGTCGGATTTATAGCATTTTCATTTATCAGCTTATAAATTAAATCTTCAAACGCTCCCCCGAAATATGTTTGTTTCCAAACAATTCTTCTTTTAAGTATGCTTTCAAGGCTGCGTCCGGAAACGGTTAAATAATTTCCGTTTTCATAGTCTGTTGAAATACGGATTTTTTCAATTATCATTACTGTTTCATCATCTAATCTATAAACATAATTCCCAGCCTGTAACAAGATAATATTTTTCGTTGTAGCCGGCAAATACAATTCAAAATCACCAGCGGAAAAATACCGCCTTGTCCAAATTGATGAATTAAAAGCGTCAATAATTCCGATAGTTTCAAGGGATTTATTCGTGACATATAATTCCATGTTTAAACCCCCTCATAACATTTTGTAGCAAATACATAAACGGTTAAATTCGCTTGTCCCTCGTCACATTCATACGATAATTCATTCAGTCCAGGTGCTAAATGTACCCATTTTGAGCCGGTCTGCATATCGTTTATAATGTTTGTTTCAACGCCGTCACGAATCAGCATAACCGACTTTTCGCCCCGGCGTGTATTTACCCGGATAATATCACCGGCGTTCATATCAAAATTTAATGCAAAATATTCTTGTGTAGTTCGATTGATAAATTTAGGGTTTAATATCTGACTTGCGTTTGCTCTAAATTCAATCGTAATACCGGTTTCAATTTCGCCATTATTGATATAAGCCGTTGTGATATATTCAATCCGGCTAAATTCAATACCCTCTTCCGGAATGCTAAACGGAAATTCAAACAAGTCAATTGTGTTTGAAAAATCAATCTGTGTTTCTTCGTCTGCTTTCCAATAAGGATTGGGGCAAATGATTGAAATTTGTACAACCTCATTCATGCTGAAATATTCAGTTTCAAAGGTTTCCACATATCCGTCAATGTAAACACTTCTTGTATTGTTTTCGTAAAAAATACGAATCATTTTTTTAAGCTGAAAATATTTATACAGATTGATTCTGTTGCTTTCAGCGTCATTGTGAATTTTTATGTATAAAACTATGTTTCTGTTTCCCAGCTGACCGCTGTTATAAATTGAGCCGTCATAATTTGCAAGCTGTGAAAAATTCAACGTTGCCGGAGTGGGGTTCAATCCGTCAATATTATACAAGTCATACCGGCGGTCATTAGTTAAATCTAATATTTCGCCTTTGGCATTTTTGACACTCAAATTAAACATTGATTAAACCCCTTTCATTGACAACAGATTTTTTGACTGCCTGTAAATTTCAAGTCTACTTAATGACTTTGGACTGTTGTTTGTCTGATAGAAATTATTGACAACGCTTGAATTATTATGACTTGAATTTACGTTTGAAACGCTTTTCAATTCATCTGATAATTTACCAGCCAGTAACTTTATCCAGCCTAAATTACTTTCAAGCGGTAATACCGCTTCTTTTTTGTTGTTTTCGCCTATTTCTGCAAGTGTATGTTTAGTTACAATACCGCCTTTAGCAAGTTGCGGAATATTTGGAATATCTAAACCAAAGTGTTTACCGCCTATACCTGGTACAAAGTCGGGAACATCAAAAGATATACTATTTAATGCGTCAATCATAAAGTTTAAAGCGTCAATAACCCAGTTTATAGGAGCTTTAATAACTTTAACCGCACCGTCAAATACATCACCGAACCAGTCAGCAACGTTACTGAAAATATCCTTAATTCCGTTCCAAATATCTTTGAAAAAGTTACTTACACTTGAAAATGCTGATTTTATACCGTCAACAGCACTTGAAAACTTATCACTAAACCAGCTACCAACGCTTGAAAATGTGTCGGTTATGCTGCTCCAAATGTCAGAAAAGAATCCAGCCACGGAATCCCAAATACTTTTTATACCGTCAAATGCAGCTTTGAATTTATCCTTAAACCACTTTGCAGCCGGTTCAAATACTTTTTTGATTGACTTCCATATATTAACAAAGAACGTTTTCAGCTTATTAGGTAAACCCGATAAGCCTTTCATGATAGCTTTGATTATTTCCGGTATAGCTTTCAGCAGTTCTACAACAATAGTCGGTATAGCCTTTACAAGTGCCATAAAAAGCTGTATAGCAGCTTGTAAGAATACCGGGTAATTGTTTATGAAAAAGTCAATTAAAGCCGTTATAATGCCCGGTAATGCGTCTACAAGTGCTTGAATAATTGTCGGTAATGCGTCAACAATACCCATTAACAAAGTTATAGCAGCGTTCATAATCTGCGGAATAGAATTTGTCAATAGGTTTGAAATTGTGTTTATTATTGTCGGCAATTGCTGTAATAGACTTGTAATTAATTGCGGTATAGCGTCAAGAATTGACATGAACAAATCAATAGCAGCATTTAAAAGCTGTGGAATAGAATTAATCAGCATTTGACATAATGATGTGATTAATTGTGTAATCATCTGTCCTAAATCAAGCTTCATTAATGCGTCTACAAGTCCTTGAAACAGCTGTATAGCAGCATTTAAAAGCTGTGGAGCAAGCTGTATTAATTGCTGTGCTATCTGCATAACAATTTGTATTACACTTGTTAAAATCTGCGGAGCAAGCGTGACAATACCGTCTGCAAGCGTCATAATAATTTCACTTACAGCTGATAAAATTTGACTTGCATTTTCAGTTATTCCCGACATTAAACCTTGAATAATAGTCACGCCCATTGTTGCAATTTGCGGTAACATATTTACAACGGTTGAAATTAAGGTATTTAAAATATTGGAAACTGCACCGCCTATTTTTTCTTCTGCTCCGTCTGCTCCGCTTGCAAGGTCTGAAAACGCTGCTCCCAGGTTTTCAACGTCCGGAACAATGCTTGACAACACCCCAGCTCCGAATTGTGTAAACATAGCAAGAACCGGCGTGAACGCCGTTCCTATTGCTGCTATACTGTCTTTCATTTCCAGCTGTGCAGTATTCAAATCAATTACAGCTGAATTGTTTTCTTTGTACTGTTTACCAAGTTCGCCGTATTCAGAATTAAGAGTGTCAACAATTAACTGCTGTCTTTCCTGTTCTGTACTTAATGACGATAATTTTTCATTAAATTCATCTTCGGAAATGCCAGCCCAGTTTAAAGCGTCTGCCAAATTACCGGTTATTTGTCCGACTTTTGCGGTTTCATTTACGGATTCTGCAAGACCGTCAAGCGGAATACTATCACCATATTTCGCCCAAATACCAGCGGACGAATTTAACAAGCTGTTTAAGTTTTCTTGACTTGTTTCCATAGCCATGAAATTTGATACGGTTGTATTAGCTGCCGTTTCGTCACCTAATATTCCGTACATATTCTGAAAACTTTTTTCCGCAAATTCAGTTGAATATCCAGCGTCTTTTGCAGCAGCACTTAATTTTGACATATTGTCATTAAATTCTTTTGAACTTTCTGACGCTGCCATTAAACCGCCAGCAAGACCGGTAACAGCTGCACCAATACCGCCGATTACACCTTTACCAATTGCACCTAAAAAACCTTTTAATTTACCGCCCGATTTTTCGGCTTCGTCACCGGTTTCTTTGATTTCGTCTGATACTTTGTCAAGGCTTTTTTCAGCGTCACCGGATTCATCATCAATGTCACTTAATTTATCTTCATAGCCTTTTAACTCTTTTTCAACTTTGGCTACTACTGCTTTTTGATTATTAAGCTTTATTAATAATTCCTGTGCGCCTTTTGAGTTTTCGCCCTGTTCACGTGCTGTAAGTTTGTATTGTTCTTCAAGACTTGACAGCTTTTTCTTTTCGCCGTCTAAAACAGAATTTAACTGTTTGATTTTGGCTGAAAGTCCGTCAGCCGTATTGCTCCAATCGTCCATACCGGCGGTTGCTGCTTTAAATTCAGAATTTGCAACTTTTACAGCTCTTTGAGCTTCTTGAAATGCTGACTTTAATTCTGAAATATCGGCTTTGAATTTTGTTGTACTCTCGTTGTTGTTAGCCATGATTTCACCACCTTAAAACCAATTGTCACCGGCTGGTTTTCGTATGCGTTTTTTCTTTTTGGTCTGCTTTTTGTCATGCTTTACAAGCCTTAACATAAGCAAAATAACTTCATGTATCGGATAACTTCTTATTTTGATAGGGTCTAAGCTGTGAAAACGTTCACAAAGACTTACAGAAATATCAAAAAATGTGTCATATAAGGACGGCTGTTCTCCGTCCTCTATTAGTTTCCCGAATTATCCTCCAGCATATTTATTTCAGAAAAAGAATACTTAAAGACTTTAACGAAAACCGGAGTAAGCTCCTTGACTTTGGTTCTTTTCAGTTCATCATCTGTCAGACCGTCAAAAACCTGTTTAAACAGCGGTTTAATCTGTGGTAACACTTTAAGCACCATTTTTCCAACCGCAACATCATCATTAATTTTGTCAAGGTCAACAGCGTTTAATAAATCTTCCATTGTACCCCACATAAGGTCAAATTCTGACGCTGTGTAAGTTTTTTCGATTTTCTTTCCTGTCACATCATAGATATTAAGCTTTAAATCCATTTTCTTAACCCTCCACAATTTTGAAATTAAAGGCGGTATAGCACCGCCTTATATTAGATTTTTACAAATTTTTTCACTGTTACCGGACTATCGTCATAACCATTTTTACTTGCAACAGCTTTGATAGTAGTTGTGCTGCTTACAATAAATGGTTCGCTGTACTGATTGCTGCTTGCGTTTGGAGTGCTGCCGTCTGTTGTATAGAAAATAGTAGCGTCCCCATTATCGCTTACAAGTGATACATATATTGTATTTGAGAATGTTGCGGACGTTGGATATATCACTGGTGCAGCCATAGCTTTAGCACTTGCACTCGGAGTTATTGTGTCCGGTGTAACTACATCATCAAAAAATGTAGTAAAATCGACACGTCCATAACGTTCGTCACAAATAAGAGCCTTTGCACTCTTTCCAAAGTTTGAAAATGCGTGAATAGTCTGAACACCAGTCCATGTAAGCTCTGTGTTGTTTGTGTCTGTGCCGTCATTTTCTGTTGCGCTTGTTTCGTCCGGGATTCCAAACTGTCCCTTATAACGCCATACATAACGATACTTGCCGTCAGTACCCTTTGTCCTGTAACCGATAGCGTAATACTTGTTGTTTCTCTCACCCTCAATAAGCGAACCTGTGTTAGGGTCGAAAATCTGTCCTGTGATTTCTGCGTATGTTTCAAGGTCAAGAGGTGCAACAGTAAGAGTAAGTTCATCAGCTCCAACGCTTGAAATAACAATCATAGGCTTGTTATCGTAGTAATGCGATTCACTTGATGTTGACGTTGTTCGTCCGATTTCTGCAACTGGTGACAACCATTTGACCACACCGGTTACAAACGCTTCTTTTGTGTCTGTGATAACTTCTGCATATACTAAGTTATCGACACCACGAAATTCAAAAATTTCATTAGCAGCCATAAAAATTTTCCTCCTAAAAAATTATTTCAAAATAATGTTCCACGTGGAACATTTTTCTATATGTATAACATTGTTCTATACATATTTCAGATACTTGACATTAATTCCTCTGCCGTCATGCGTTGTTTCGTCACTTCCTATTGTGTAACCGTCACCGGAAACAATAAATCCAGCTTTTTTCAACGCTGCTTTTGCTTCTCTCAGCTTTGTATAAACCCATTCCGGATTTATGCTGTAAAAATTAACATCATAGTCATAAACGATTGATGTTTCATCATTATCATAAAAATGAGATGTTCCACCATTATCCCAAAACGTGAAAAAATGGTCGGGGTATGGTTCATCTGCTAAAAGTGAACCTTGCAACTTCACCGGAAAACCGAATTTTTCAAGCGTTTCAATTAACAAATCTTCCATATTACCCTCCCATTATTTTTTGAATTGCTCTTGCAAAAGTTTTTTCTTGCAATTCTGCAATTTGTTTTTTAGTTTTATTTCCGTAAATACTGTCATAAAGATTCTGGTCTTTCTTCATTCTCGGCGTTCCGTACATCAAGAATATTGACGGTAAACCGCCGTCACCGATTTTAAAACCTATGTCAATACTTGCTGTCGAACCCTCCCATTTTACTTTTGCGTCCGTTGCAAGTGATTTTTCAGTAAGTCCGCTTCTATGATGTTTTTTGATAGCAGCTTTAATTTTAGGCGTTATAAAATCATGTGAGTTTTGCAACGCCTTTTCGGTTGTTGCTTTCAAGTCACCGCCCAATTTATCAAGCCTTTCTGCATATTCTTCAAAGCCTTTAAATTGCAGCGTGATTTTATTTTTCTTAGCCATTAAGCACCACCCCTTATAGAGCGCACCTTAAATTTTAAAATCTGATTTCTTTTGTTGATGTTTTCCGGCGTTCCTAATATTTCATATTTCACGCCGTCAACGTCCTGTAAAATACAGTCTGATTTAATATCCGGTCTGTACCATGTTTCAATCGTTGCTGTATCTTCAACGGTTAAAACGTCATTTGATGTTATTTCAGTACCGCCAAATGTACGGAAACTGCAATAAATTAATTCACCCTCTGCCGGATAATGTTTTTTTGTCGAACCTTTAACAGTTTTAGTCTGTGGAATAAAAACAAACATAGGGACTGTGAACGGCTCGGACGGTCTATAATTTGACATAATAAATCACCCCAAATTAACATTTGCAATTGTTGTTCCGGCTTTTTGCGCCAAATTTTCCGGCGTTACTTCGGCAATGCAAATTTTAAAACCGTCCTCGGCTTCAATATCTGAAACACCGTCCCAGCTTTTCCATGCGCTTAAATCATCATTAAGCTTTGGTAAATCAATACTTGACGCACTGAGAATATAACGAAAAATCGGATTTTCGGACTGTCTGTAAACGTCAATATGAGTTGTTCCGATTGTAGTACCGGGATACGATTTAATAACCAAATCTCCCAGCTCCGGAGAAAATTCCTTGTATTTGAGCTGGATAACACGCTGATAAAAATACTCGCTGAATGTAGCAGTACCCATGCCATAATTCCACAAATCCGAAACGCCCCGGACAATAACACCGACAGAAACGCTTGAATTAATTATGCTTTGTGATACGCCGGCGTCAAATATGTAATTTTTTGTATCGTCAATATATCCCAGCAAGGTTTTGTCCTGGTATGTGCCGGTAATATTCAGCCGGCTTTTCACTTCGCTTAATAATTCAAGGTCTGTCATTGTTATTGCTCCTTATCCTAAATTTACATTCATGATTGCTTGTCCGAATTTAACGGCTTTACCCTCTGCGGTAACTTCATAGATTGCAATATGATATCCGTCCTCACCCTCAATATCACTTGTGCCGTCCCAGGCTGTAGCACCCGAAATAATTTCGTGATATTCCGGCTCTGCGATTTCGTTTGCAGCCGTCTTATATACATAGCTGTTACCGCTTGTAATTGCCGGACTTACTGTAACCTTACTCGTACCGACCGTTGAACCAGCTTTCGTTGTAACTGTCAAACTTCCGATTGGAATAGTACCGCCACCGCCGGGGTAATTTTCAGCAAGATAATCAATTACTTCCGGAATAGTTGTACCCGGTATATCTGCCGGGGCGGTATCACCCCCGACAATTACCGAAACAAGATTCTTTAATGATTTTAAAGTTGTCATGTTATCACCTTACTTTTTCAGAATATAAACGCCGTTGACGTCAACAAGCTTACCGTCCATGATACAAAGTCCCTTGTTGAAATACTTGTTTTTATCATCATCAAACCAACGCTTGAAACCAATCTGCAAGTTAGAATTGATTGCATAGTCCTGTGGTCTGAGATAGATTCCCCAAACGTCACCGGTTGACGCTGTATCATAATCAGCAAGGATATCCGGTTCAACAAGTACAACCTGTCTACCAGCGAAACGGCATTCAAGCTGACCTGTTGTCGGGTCATATGTTTCCTGGTAAAGCGGTCTGTTGTTGCTGTCTTTCAGCGTCATGATGTTTGATTCCCATGTACCGGCAGTCATGATAAGAATACCCTGTCCACGATATGCAAGCGGAATTTTAGCAAACAGATTCTTTCTGAATTTTGTCCAGTCTGCCATATCAGCAGCAGCAAAAGTAATTTTGTGGTCTGCTGCAACTCTTGTATCGTTGAGGATTCCGAGTGGCTGTCCGCTTCCAGTTCCCTTGACAATAATTCTGTCAAACTCTTTCACAAATGCTTCTGCAAGCAACTTTGCGATTTCCTGTTCAAGCACCGGCAGCGATACAACCTGTGAAAGAAGTGACTGTGAAATTCTTGCTTCAACAATGTGATAACCGAATGAAATAGAGTTCTTAAAGTTTGGTACTGCCTGTGTTTCGCTGACTGTTGTTTCAGTTATCCATGTTACAGTCGGTACAAGTTCCTCAATTGGGAATTCTACACCGCCCTTGATATTCAGCTTTCTTACAAGGCTGTAAAGCTGACCATAAACTTTAAGCTCCTTGATAAATTCATTCATGATTGTATTAGGAATGATTTTACCAACGTCACTTGTCAGCAGCGTTTCATCTGCTCTGTAATTCCATTCGCCGGTCTGTACATACTTCATAAAAGCCTGCCTGTACTCCATTGAATCAAGCGGATTTTCAGCAGTACGCTTTACATTCTGATTAAACCTTGCAAGCGGATTGAAACCACGATATTCAGCACCCTCCGGAATGTTTGAACGCTGTGAATCATCTGATTCATTGGCGTTTGTACCTGTGTCACCCTCGCCCTCGCCCTCGCCGTCAAGCTCTGCAAGCTGGTCTTTTGCGTCCTGGAGTTCTGAAAGTACGGTATCAAGAGTTTCACCCAATGCCCTTACTTCGTCCGCTGTTTCTGCCGCTTTAATAGCTGCTCTGAGTTCGTTTGCCTTGTCCTCTTTTGCTTTAATAAGCTTTTTAAGAAAATCTCTCATGTTGTTTTTCCTCCTTAGTTGTTGTAAAAAATATTTATAAATTATATAAATACTTAGCCTTTAATTTTTCCAGTTCAAGAGAATCACTTCTCACGTTGGAAATTGTTTTCTTAGCAGCGTCAAGAGTGTTTTTGTCCCTCGCTGAAATTTCCGTTGCTTCGTATGCCGGGAATGTTACCGCTGATACTTCCGCAACCTGTCCGATTGACTTTATATGCCTTGTCGGGTGTTCGCTTTCAAGGTTTTCCCATTCCTCGCCGTCAATCGAAAACATGAATGACATTCCGGAAATATCACCACGCTGCACCGCTGAATATAACGCCCTTGCTTCGCTGTTGTTTTCCGTGTCAAGTTCAACGCTGATTGACATTCCGTCTTTATCGACAGAAATTTTCATTGTTGAATTTTCGTCACCGGCTTTTGCTCTTGCAAGCGGAATTTTTGATGTATCGTGATTTACTAAAAATCTCACGTCAGATAAATCCGTTTTATCAAGTGCGCCACGTTCAATAATTTCATCAAAGTAACCTAAATCGGTTTTACTTTCAAAAACTATCGGCTTGCCGGTAATGATTTTTTTGTTTTCGTTCTCGTTCGCTCTGATTTCAAAACTGTAAGAACGTTTTAAAAGTTCAGACATTTTCACACCTCCTAAACAATAGTAATATCATTGATTTTAGGACTACTGTTATCACTTGTTGCAGTCCAGCAAACATAATATTCACCAGCCGGAACACTATCAAGACTTACCGCTTCGGTTACTCCGTTGACAGCGTAAACAAATTCAAAGTCTATTGAAATAATACTTGAATTGTTATCCGCTAAAAGTGATTGAATGCTCTGTGCCTTTTCAAGATTGGTTGAACCGCTTACCAGTCCGGACGGAATAAATTTGATAGATTCACCGCTTTTAAGACTGTTTGTGATATATCCGTATAACAGTAACTGACCGCTTTCAATTGTCATTGGTGTGACATTAAAGCTTGTTGCCGTACCATTCCAACCAAAATCGGTTGTATTATAATACAGCGCATGATTATTTGTTTCGCTGCAAAAACTACTACCGGCAGCAATATAATCTGATATTGATTTTAATTCACCGTTAAAAACGGTATAAATTGTATCAACATAGTTAGTATAAAGCGCATTATCAAACACATAATAACGTGTTGTTGCTCCACCTGTACCACGGAGATTAGGGGTAATAAATGACGAACCGTCAGCGTTATTTATTTTTAACTGATATGTGCTTGATGTATTTGAATAAATTTCAATCGTTGGAGATACACCGTCATTTCCGGGTAAACCCTGTTCACCTTGTACACCCGGTTCACCTTTTTCACCTGGTAAACCGTTATAAATTTCTGCAACGCTCACACCGTCAATTAAAATTTCAACGCCGTTTTCAATTTCATTTACTGAAATAGTTGGTGATGTACCGTCATTACCTCTTGCACGTCCGGCGTTTATTGTGCTGCCGTCAGACAATGTAACAATTAAATTTCCGTCACTATTTATTGTGCAATTCTGCACATATACGGACGTACCACCGCTACCACCACCGCTTTTAATGCGCTTGTTTAAAATAGCGTAAAGTTTTTTATCCATTCATTCACCGCCTTTACAGTTTGTACCAGTTTTCTTTGTAAAGGATATATAAGTCACCGGTATCTACTGCAAGAAATGTTGTACCGTCCTTATATGTTCGCTTTGAATTATCGTCAAGAGTTATTTCATTGCCTGTAAGGTTTGCCACCTCTGACGATAAACCCAGCAAGTCACCCTGTACCGTGAAATTTGCTTCAATCATTCTGTTTCGCTCCCTCCATTGCCGGTTTGATATTGTTTTGCATATTCAACGTCAACATAATTCAAAGACTGCATACGCTTTCCGACTAATTCCGGCAACGGCGGTAAACCAAAGGCACACCTTAATTCGTTTTCATAAATCGAACCCCTGTCACCCATAATTCTCGCCATTTCCAAAGTCTGTGAAATGCTCATGAAAATTAATTCTTTCGGATAGAATTGAACCTTATTTCCGAATGAAATTTCACGCTGTGTAAATAGCGTTTTTGTGAATGCCTGGGACATTGAAATAATAATCGGTTCAAGTGTCTTTTGATAAAATGCTGACATTTGTTCTGCTGTAAAATCACCGGTCAGAATTGCAAGCGGTACACCGAAATGACGTAATATTTTTTCGTCAATAAATTTCAGCGTTGCTTCATCTACAAATTGTATATCACGCTGTATCGGTATAAATTCAGAACTTAAATCAATCGGCAAAAATCCACTTTCGGAATTTTTCAGCTTTTCTTCAAGCTCTTTCATGGCTGCTTCTGTTTTGCCTTTATCAATTAAAGACTTGAATTTTACAACACCATTTACCGCACAACTACTTGACATAGCTTTCGACAAATTGTGTAAAAGCTGATAATTCAAATCAAGAGTTTTTAAAAGTGCTTCATTGTCCGGCTGTCCGTTTTCATTACCGCCCATAAATTCATTTACTGAATATCTGTAACGAATGTGAATAACGTCCGAATACTGCAATGTAGTTTCATAGTTATTTTCAAACGTAAATTTTACAAACAGCGTGTCACTTGCGTCCTGTATAAAGTCAACCTGTATCGGCTTTATTGGATATAAGCCGGTATAATATCTTTCTTCAATACCTTTTTCATTTTCCCACACCTTATAAGTCGGAATAATAAAGGCGTTATAATTGAGAAATAGCAGCCATACAACCTTTTCCAAAAAGTCACTCGTTGTCATTAATTCATTCGGCGCATTCAGCACTTTTTGAATTGAACTATTGACCGGTAATACATCAAGACCGTTTTTTCTGATATGCTGCGGATTCAGTTTTTTTAATTCTGATACAATGCAATTTACCGCCTGTTGTACAACGTCACTTGCGTATATATCAGTACCAAACTGTGAATAAATCGGCGTGAATCCGTTCAACATATCAGCATACGTTGAATTTTTAGGCGGTTTTCGCCTTAATTTATCAAGCAACCAACCCAAATTGTCACCGCCTTTCATGCGGTCAGCACAAAATTGTCTGACCTAATTTAAACAAGATTTAAACAAGATTTAAACAAGAATTACATAACCGGCAAACGCTTCATCACTTGTAATGACAACGTTTGTGCCGACCAGCTTAACATCAACAAGAGCAACACCGTAATTACTGCCGTCAACTCTCATAACAGCAACCGGATATTTACCGTTTGCAGCTGTTGTAAATGTCACCTGTTCACCGCTCGTTGTCCAGTTATTTGTTGTAAAACTGGTCTTTGTAGGTGCTGACAGTCCAGCAAGCTTTGATTTTTCAGCGGTTGTATAATCTTCCGTTGAAAGTCCCTTGCCGGTTTCCTTGTCAACCTTGTTTGCGATTGCCATAAAAATTTCCTCCCATAATTTTATTATTTTAGAATAATGTTCCACGTGGAACAATTATCGTCAGTTTAACTTTATACCGATAATTTTTGTAAGCGGTCTATCTGTAAAGCTTGTCATATATCTACCGGCAGCCGTTGTTTTGACACCGGCATAAACGTTATTATTTAATTTCAGCTGCGTTGTTGAAATAATTTCAACGTTACACATATACAAATTACAACCCTCGACCAGTTCAAAGTCAGATTCACAATTCATAACCTTGAATACCTTACCGACCGTTAAACTTTCAAACCGCTGCCACGCTCCGGCACTTTCACGCTGTATAATTACACCGTCAAATTTTGTTATATTGTCGGTCAGCGTGATTGTTGTTGAATTGCCGGAACTGTTTGACGGTATTTCAGTTGAACCCTCATATAAAACCTTGTAACTTACCGGCTTATATGTAAGCTTGTTTACGATTTCTGAAAAATTCGCATTAATACCGCTGATAAAATTCTTTACTGACGTACCCATTTTAAAAACTGTCATTTATTCATCACCTACCAACAAAACTTTACAGATACAAGGTTCTGAAACATAATATTCAAAGTCACCGTTTTCAAGAATTTTGAATGTTGCGACTTGATTTTCCCAATCGAGATTGGAATTTCTCCTCATCATTTTTGTTACACGGTAATTAATGCCCAGTCCGTGAGTACTTGCCGGAATTGTTGCTTTAAACTGTCCGTCCGGCTGTTCAATAAAGCTATTTGTTGTAAAAGATTTCGGAAACGTCATAATATAATCTCCTTAAATTCTGTACGGTAACGGCGGTACATTTCATATAAAATAATCAATGTGACTGCGCCGTCAATACGTTTTGCAGCTTCTTGTTTTACACATAAACACTGCGCTTTGTCATTAACTTTAATTCCAGCGTTTTTTAAACACCATTTGTCAACCTCATTTTCGTTGTAGTTGATTATTTGATGTTGAAAATCCGCTTCACATAGTTTCATAGCGTTTGACAGCGTTTCGGCATTCTGTAAAATCAAAATCAAATCTTCGTTTGATTTAGTCCAGCCGTAACTATCCATTCGGTTTAACCAATCTTTTGAAAATCGTTGGTCATAACCGCATTTCCATAGCTTTATATCATATTCTTGATAAAGCATTGAAAACCAATCAGCAACAACGGCTAAATCAATGTCATTACCCTCTGTAATTGTCATTAATCCTTTTTCCGCCCATTGCTTATACCTTGCTCCGGCGTTCCAATCGTCCGAATTTTCAATTTTGCTTTCCGGTATAAAATACATAGTATGTATATACTTTGTCTTGTCCTCCGGTTTCATTAACAGAATTTTCGCACAAGTCAAATCAGTTGTTTCCGACAAATCGACAGCACCTATACAAACACAACCCCGAAAATCTTCTAAATCATATATAGCTTTATAGTCATAATCTTCAAGATTAAGCCAGCTTTCAGCGGAATTTTGTTTCACGTTAAAGTCCTTTGATAAAACAAAAATTCTGTCCGCTTTTGATTTTCTTGCAAGGTCTACTTGTTCATCAAGATAGTCCCATTTTTTGACGATTCCCAAAGTTGGATTGCTTTTAACCCAGCTTGCCCGGTTCTGCCATATTTCCTGTTCGCTGTCCTGTGTATATAACCACGGCAGCAAACGTTTTGCAGCTGCACCATCATCTTCACCGGCAATTACTTTTCTTGCTTTTTCAAGCTCTTTATCAAGATAACCGTCAACCACAAATCCCTCTGTTGTAAGGTTGAAAAATAAAGGTTCATCTTTTAAGCTTTGTGACTGCTCAATTGATTTTGCAATAATGTTTTCTTTCATTTCGTGACTTTCGTCCAAAAATGCAGTATCAATATTGCGCCCCTCTTTATTTCTTGTTCTTTCGGATAACTTAAACACCTTGCTATTTGTCACTTTGTTCAAGATATACCGCTGATTTCGTTTTGTGTCTAAATCGTCCGGGTCTATCAATTTTCGCATTGTGTCAATAGCGTCATAAATGATACTTGCTTGCATATCATCATTGGAGCTTGCAACAATGTCTGAACCCTCATTGCCTAAAATTAATTCACTCAATCCCAAAGCGGAGCAAGTTTCAGACTTTGTATTTTTTCTTGCAATAAGCAATATGATTTTTTTAAACCGTCTGAATGTTGTTTCTGACATTTTGAAACTGTAAACAGCTTCAATAAATGCCTTTTGCCACAACATCAAAATCATAGGTTTATTGTAAAATGGTGATTTTGTCAGCCTTACGCATTTTTCCATAAAATCCATACGGAGCAATGCGTCATGTGTATCATAATAATACTCGTCATTGAGTAAATCGGCTTTTAAGTTTTCTAACTCTTGCCATAACTCTTGACCGACTATTATTTCACCAGTTTCAATCCTTGCATGATATTCAAGCAAGAATGAATTATCCGGCGTCCATATCTTTTTTTCTTTGATAAGCATATATTCTCAACCTACGCACATTTTTTTTGTTCGCCGTCAAGAATGTATTCACCTAAACGGTTACAAGCCACGTCAAAATATTTTTCATCAAGTTCAATACCGATAAATTTCCGGTTATTCTTCAAAGCAGAAACACCAGTTGAACCACTTCCCATGCAGTTATCAAGAATTGTTTCTCCCTCATTGGAATATGTCTTGATTAAATATTCACATAATTCAACCGGCTTTTGTGTAGGGTGTAAACGCTTGCTGCTACTGGGATTTAAACCGTCAAATTTTAATAATGTTGTTGGATAACCGGTTTTTGTCTGCTTATATGCTTTAGGCTTAACACTGGAATAAACAGAGCCTTGATTGATTTTAGTTTCAACCTTGATTTTTGGTTTTTCCAAATCTCTTACACCCTGTGGATTGTATGTATAAGGCGTTGTTGATTTATTAATATTTCCGGAGTTATATTCCGCTTGAATATCTTCAAACGGTCTTTGAAAATAACCTGTTGCAGTTTGCAATTTTTCATAATTTTCTTTTGACGGAATAGCAAATTGTTGTCCCCATGTAAAATAATGACTTGACATTTGACAATTTAAAATATCGTCAACGTCTTTTCTTTTAAGTCCGCTTTTTTCAAGTTCCTCAAAAAAGTATTTTCTTAGATTTTTGTGTAAACCCTCATTATTTTTACTCGGAGAATTGCAAACAAAAACGCTGATTTCCTCAATATTCCTCATAGGTTGTTTTTTAGCAAGTAGTGCGCCGGTTTTATTGTTTTTATTCCAGTACCAAATATGCGAAAAATCTTTAATGTTGCTGTTTATCAGCTTTGTTGTAAACGGCTGATAAACCGCAACACCTTTGATTTTTAAAATTCTTTTGTACTGTTCCCACAATGGTTCAAAAGGAATAATTGAATCCCATTTGCAATCTGTGAAACCATACGGCAAATCACATAAAATCATGTCAACAGATTTATCCGGTATATTCTTCATGACTTCCAGGCAGTCACCTTTATACAGTTTTAACAAGTTAAACACCTCTTGACTTCACCCATTCCCGGAGTGGTGAAACGTCTGATTCGTTTTCATCTCCGGTGACGTGTGAAATTATTTTGACTACGTTTGTATATTGCTGTAAAAACTCTTTATAAAGCTTTGCAGCCGGCGTTGTTTTCTGCTGCTCCGGGTTGTTGGGGTTGAATTTTATCATAGGCAGCTTTTCAAGCTGTTCAAGCTGATTTTCAAGGAATAAAAGCTTGTCAATAAGCGGTACAATAACATCTGCATTTGAATTATTTACCAACTTCATTAATTTTTCTTTTCTATCCAATTAAATCACCTTTTTTATTTTCAAAAATCTCATTTTTTCACTTTCTGCGAAAAAGAAG